>OLQM01000870.1_pt1 | contig 34875 bp, 35 predicted proteins | sample 1673161 | NCBI WGS metagenome assembly OLQM01 (sample SAMEA3136761, study PRJEB25190) | human gut metagenome | reverse complement strand
ACAGAATATGTTCAAAAAATTCCTGAGGGAATGGGAACATGGCTAGCTGTATTTGATAATGATGGTGATTTGGCAGGTTCTATTTCTCAACGTCCAAATTTAATGCCAATTTTGGATTTAATTAATGAAAAGGGCGATGAAATATTCAAAGATTGTGATTCAATTGTTTTAGAAGCTGATATTGATCCTGAAATTATAAAAACTGTTTTAGATTATTCAAAAAAAGAAAAAGATATTGCTATATGGTTAGAAAAAACATTTGGAGGAAAAATATATATGCTTCCAAGAATAAATAAACCAGATGGCATTATGACAGCAGATTATTTATTTAGAAATGAATACTGGGACCTAAAATCAATAACAGGATGTGGTAAAAGAATTATAGAAGATACTATCAAAAGAAAAAAGAGACAATCCAAAAACTTTATTTTTGATATTACAAATAGTAACATACAAGAAAATGATTTATTAAGACAATTAGAAAAAGTATATAATTCGGAAACGACAAAATGGGTCGATAAAATAATTGTCAAGAAAAATGAAAATGTAATTATTATCCTAAAAAGAAAAGACTAGCCGCAACCCTACGGGTCACGACCAGTCATAAAATTTTAATCGTCCCTTCAAACAGAATAGGAACGAAGTTGAATATAAAACGCAAACTACTGTAGAGTAAGCAATCTCACATTCACTACACATAATATACAATATTTTAATATTTATGTCAAGAGATTCTTCTAAATATCATGCAAACACTTATTAATACCCTCACCAATAATCATAGAAAGTTTATCAATAACAAAATCAACCTCTTTAGGAGTAACAATGAAATTATAATTAACAGATGCAAGAACCTCCTCAATTAAACTTTTCTTATCAGTATCCGACAATTCTCCTATCATACCAAGAATATCTCTTTTCTCTTCTAAATTTAAATCATTATCTTTTATTTTATCTACATAATTACTTCTACTAAAAATAAGTTTGTTTTTACTTTGATTATCTTTAATATAAGAAATATGTTTGAATAAATAATTAATAGTATCATATACAATAACAGAAGCCTCTACTACTGTAGGAACCCCAATAGCAATAACAGGAATACCCATAGTATCATAACTAATTTCTTTTCTCATATTACCAACACCACTACCAGGATGAATACCAGTATCAGTAATTTGAATACTCTTATTAACTCTATCCATACTGCCAGCAGCAAGAGCATCAACTACTACTACCATATTCGGCTTAACTTCATTAATAACAGCCTTAATATAATCACCAGTCTCTATCCCAGTGCATGCCATAACACCTGGACAAAAACCAGCTACTTCTTTAATGCCTTCACTAATATCTTCACCAAGTACAAATAAATGTCTAGTAATAATTAAACTATCAATAACTTTAGGTCCCAAACTATCAGGAGTACTCTTATCATTACCAAGACCAATAACAAGAATATTATTATTATCACCAACAAAATCATTAAACACTTTAATAAAAATTTCCTCTATCCTATCACAATTTTCTTTATCTGTAGCATCATTAAATAAAATAGTAACATACTTACCCTTCTTTCTATTAATAAGTTTACTACTTTCATCATCAATATTAACACTAGTAACAGAAATATTTCCGTAATTTTCTGTTTGAGTATCAATATAATTATCATTATTAGTAATACTTTCAAGTATCAAATCAGTTCTAATATTATACTTGTTTAAGTCAATTTCATGTCCCATATCTATCACCAGTAATATTTTTTACAAAAAACACTAAAAATATTTGCTTTTTCTATAATTTTTTGGTAAAATTATAATTAGTTTTGGAAGGAGATGAATTTTTATGGCAAATGTTAAAAATGCAAAGAAAAAAATAATTCAAATAAGAAAAACAACTTTAGCACATCAACAATTAAAGTCTACTGTTAAAAATGCTATTAAAGAAACAGACAAAGCTGTATTAGCAGGAAATAAAGAACTAGCAGACAAATCATTAAAGAAAGCAATTAAAGCTTTAGATAACGCTAAAGTTAAAGGTTTAGTTCATAAAAATAAAGTTGATAGAGAAAAATCAAGATTAACTAAAAAAGTAAATACTATGGAAGTAAAATAATTACTTCTTTTTTTTACATAAAAAAATGAGATATTACTCTCATTTAATTATTCTATTTAAACATTATCACTATATTTAGTAACGACATATTTACCATCTATCTTCTCTATCTTAGAAGAAATAGTAAGTAAGTTACTAGGAGTATTATCTCCTACCGAATAATAAGAAATAACAACTTCTACATCAAAACTATCATTACCTAAATTTAAAACATCATATTTAGTATTATCATTATTAATCATATTTTCATTTCTAAGGTAAGCTAAATCAACACCTTTATGTGCTACCATACAATATAATTTACCATTTTTTTCTTGATACTTATTATTATCAAAATACTCATTAATAAGTTCACTACTAATACTTTCTTCCAAATATTTTTTAACTTCACTAACACTCTTAAATTCAGAAGATAAATCATAAGTATCATTACCTATAGTCAAAAAGTCTGCATCTTCATCAAATTCACCACAGTAACCATATAGTCCTCTCTTTTGATTAGCCAAACTAATCATAACAGGCATCTTCTCTTTACTAATAGTAATTGCTTCTTCCTTAGAAATAGTTTTATCATTCTTATCATTATTGTTTTTATTATTATCTATATTAGTATTATCTTCTACTAAATCATCATTCTTATTATTAAAATCAATTTTTTTAGTAGTCAGTAAATAAACAAATAAACTAAGTAACAATATAACTATAATCATAATTATAGTACCAACATTACTCTTTCTCTTCTTTCTTTTTCCCATACCTATCCTCCTACTAAATTATATCAAAAAAATATAAAAAAAGAAAGAGAAAAATCTTCTCTTCCTACATCATATTTTCTAGGTCACTAATAGCTTTAGTTTTAGCGGAATTCATCTTTCTAACTAACTTCTTCATATTACCATTTTTTATATTTGTGTATAGAGCGGCGCTCCCAACTCCAATACCTAATCCCATTAAAGCCATACCTGTCTTAGATTTCATAATCTCACCTCTCTAAAATATGATTGGTATTTAATATACCAATCATATTATTAACCATATATCAATAATTATACTATTCATTATAAAAATTAATAATAAAATCTTTTAAAGTAGTTTTTCTATTATCAACATAATCATTATTAATACCATAAATAAAAGCATTCGAGTCTCCCACTATAACAAGACTTTTTTTAGCTCTAGTAACACCAGTATAAACAAGTTTGTTATAAAGCATTCTCTTAAAAGAATTAACAACAGGCATAATAACCATATCAAATTCACTACCTTGTGCTTTATGAATACTAATTGCATATCCATGTCTAAAATTAATAAATTTATCTGGTGTATACTCAACAATATTACCATCATAATTAATATTAATCTGATTAATTATCTTTTTATCTTTAGAAATAATAATATCTTCAATATATCCAATATCACCATTATAAACATTATTATCTGGATCATTAACAAGTTGTAATACCTTATCACATTCTCTAAAAGTAACATTTCTAATTTTAATTTCTTTTTTATTTTTACTACTAGGATTAAACAATTCTTGTAGCATAATATTAAGATTATCAATACCATTTAAAGACTTATACATAGGAGCTAATATTTGTACTTCCCTATCAGTATATCCTTTTTCAATAGCCTTTTTAACAACTTCTTTAATATAACTACCAGCATTATCATTATCACTACTAATAAATAAATAATCATCTTTTTTAATAAATAAATCTTCACTAATATTTTTATTTTTAATATCATAAGCTAAGTTAAGAATATATGAGTCTTCACTTTGTCTATATATTTGATTAAGTCTAATTACAGGCAAACAATCACTATCAATAATATCTTTAAGTATCTGTCCTTCACTAACACTAGGTAATTGATAGTAATCTCCTACTAAAATAAGTTTAGCCTCTCTTCTAATACCCTTAAATAAAGCTTCCATAAGTAAAGTATCAATCATACTAACTTCATCGACAATAATATATTTTTGGCCATTTGGAGAATATTCATCGGTAGCAAAAGTATTAGTATCCTTATCCCATCCTAAATATTTATGAATAGTACTAGCACTAATACCAGTAGTTTCCATAAGTTTCTTACTAGCTCTCCCTGTTGGAGCAAGAAGTGCAATATCATCTTTTTTTAATTTTTTTTCATGAATGAGAATATTAACAATTGCCTTAACAATTGTAGTCTTACCAGTTCCAGGTCCACCAGTAATAATAGTAATATTATTATTAACTCCAGAATAAATAGCCTTCTTTTGTATTTCATCATACTTAATTTTATCATCTTTTTCTTTATTATTAATATATTTATCAATACTAACATTACTATTAATACTCATATCATTAAGAAAACAAAGTCTTTCACAAATATATTTTTCAGCCTCATAAAATTTTCTTAAATAATATCTCTTATCTTCAATAATAATTTTTTTATTCTTAACAAGTTTCATCATCAAATAATCAAATTTTTCATTACTAATACTAACATAATTAGATAACATATTAGATATTTCTTCCAAAAATAAAAAAGTATCTCCATTATTAAAACACAATTCTTTCATAATATAGATAATTAATGCCTTAATTCTTCTTTCATCATCTTCATTAATTCCCATGCCAAGAGCAATTTCATCAATCTTAACAAAAGACATTTCATCACTATCAATAAGCTCATATATATTATTATTAACAGTATCTAATATTTTATTATTATACTTATTTAGAAAAGATAAAGAATCTTTCATATCAAAACCAAGTTTAGTAAGTTCCATAACAATATTAGAAGTACTTTGATAATCCACTAAAACATTGTATATTCTATTAATTTTATTTTCCCCAAGTCTAGGTATCAATTGAAGGCAATCTTTGTTTTCAAGTATTTTATTAATAGTATCCTCATGAAAAGTATCAACGATCTTTTTAGCAGTCTTTTCTCCAATTGGAAATAAATCACTTGATAAAAAGACAATCAACTCTTCTTCTTTAGTAGGAATATTAACTTCAAAAGAATTAACATTAAATTGTTTTCCATACTTATTATGATAAACAATTTCACCATATAAAATATATTCTTTTTTTTCACTAAGTCTAGGTAATATTCCAGTTATATGTATCATATCATCATCATAGTCAATATTATTATCCTTTATTTTAAAAAGACCAACCATATAACCATTAATCTCATTACGATATATTTCTTTATATAAAAAGCCTTTAATAAAATTATCTTTCATATAATTCCTCTTTTCTTAATAATTATAACAATTATAAGAATCAAAGTAAAGAAAAAACTCACCAAAGTAAGTTTTATTTCTATTCACAAATATATCCTTCATTTTTATAATGAGTTTTTATTTGTTCCTTATCATTAGCAGTTATTCTTTTACCAGAACCATAATAATTATAAAAGATAACAGTAAGTGTATTATTTGGCTTATCAGTAATATAACTCCAGCCAAAACCAGACGAATCGAAATTAAGACGATTGCTTACACAAAAATCATTATTACCATCTACTATACAATCTAAAGAATTCAATTTGTTAATCATTTCAGTAACATTATCATCTGTTAAACCATTTTGATACTTAATAACCATTCTATTATAAATAGCAAGTTTATAACTCTTTTGATAATTGTAAATAAAATCAGAATAAATAGATATATCAGTATCACCTGTATTATGACTATAAGCACAATTTAAATCCACATTAGCAGCCTTATAATCAGACAAACCAGTAGTATTTTTATGTACCCCAAATACCAAAAACCTAAGTATTAAAATCACCACAATAGAACCAACAATCGAAACAATAATTCCTATCAATATGGCTTTCTTTAATTCATTATTATTTTCATTCTGAACATTAACACTATTATTCATACTCTCCTCCTATCATAATTTATGATACCATATATTAGTCATTCTTACAAGTATATTTTAAAATGTTAATTTAAAAGAACTATCTACTTTTGATAGTTCATAATTAAATTACTAGTTTTATACAAATATTCCATATTTTTATTTATTTTTATACACATATCATACTCACTACCATCAATAACAATTTTAGGAGGAATAGCCATATAAATAAATAAAAGTAATCTTTCATTATCTTTTAACGGATAATTACTTTCATAATAATGAAATAAATCATCAAAATCAAATTCTAAATAATGATTCTTATAAAAAGATAATAAATCATATATAGGACTATCAACCCTACTTTTATTCCAACTAATTAAATATGGCTTATCACTTTTAAGGTAGTGATCTAAATTAATATTATTATGAATATATGAAACTCTTTCATTCTTATTATCTTCAATTAATTTATACCATTTATCAATATTATCTTTAACATAATAAATACTACTAAATATAATATTAATATTTCTAGCAATCAAATAAGAAGAAGGAGACATATAAACATCTTTTTCAATCAAAGAAATAAGTTCATTGTAATAATTATTCAAATAATCAATATCATTAACAATATCTTCATATATTTTTTTATTTTTATCAATATCTACTTCCCTATAAAAAGTAGTTTTACTATGAAGTAAACTAAGTAAATGCACCATATCCATAGCCTTTTGTTCTCTTGGTTCATATACATCTTCAATATATGGATATATTTCATATTTATTAGATTCTTCTATTGGATAAGGAAAATAATCAAAAGCTCTTGATCTTAAATAATTATAAGTCTTATCAATATCATTATTATTTTTATTTTTAATAACTATTCTATCATCGACTATTTTAACCCCTGATTTAATAGTAAGCTTATTATAAGGCAAATTATATTTACTTACTTCACTTCTAATATCATTATTCACTAGTCTTAGGTATAATAACCTTATCTCCAGGTTTAATATTTGTTATATCATTATAATCTTCAAATGCTTCTTTTGTAATACCATATTTAATAAGTATTTTATCAATAGTATCTTCTTCTTTAACAATATAAACATAATAAGTAGTATAAGTCTCACTATCATCTAAATTAGAAAACAAATCACTAGCAGTAATATTATCATTTTCTCTAGTTTCCTCTTTAATTTCTTCAGTATTTATTTTTTCCATAATTTCCTCTTTCTTTTCATCAACTACTGGTATATCATCTTTCACATCATCAACTTTTATTTTTTCTACTCTAACTTCTTCTATCTCCTCAGTTTCTACTTTTTCATCCAAAGCATCTTCTTCCTTTGTTACATCTTCCGGTAAATATTCAGCTTCAATAAATAAATCAATATTAACACTCAAAGTATCACTATTAATAACATCGTAATAAAAATCATCAATATCAGCCTTAACAGTACTAATATCATATCTAGGATCTAATGTAATATCAAAAGGTAAATCAAAAGAAAACTCATCTCTATTAATAGAGCCCTCATTCATCTTATAATTCCCAGTAATATGAAATACACCAGTAATAATACCTTCTTCTTCAACATTAATTTCTCTTTCCAAAGATATAGAAGTAATCTCACTAACTTTAGTTTTAAATGATAATTCTTTCTTAAATGGTACAATCTGTTTCATAATCACTCTCCCTTTCAATAAAGAATATGAAAGTAAAAGAAAAAAAGTACTTTTTTAGTACTTTTTATTAATTTTCTTTTCTCGTCTTAAAATAGTAAACACTATATGCTAAAGTTCCTATACCAACAGTCCAAACAATAAACATCATAACATCACCAGTTTTACTATTATTACTAATCTCTTCATCAGTCTTATCACTGGAATAACCATCTTCAGTCCACTTAGCATATAAAGTAATATCGCCTTTAACTTTAGTAGTAAAATCATACTTTTTGGTTAAATCAACATCAGTATACCAACCAGCAAATTCATAACCATCTCTATCAGGTATAATAAAAGGAATAGTATCATTATCATCTACTGCTAAAACTGTAATTCTATTAGTACCATCATTATGAATAAAAGTAATTACATGTTCCTCAACATCAACATCATTTGCTTTCCATTTAGCATACAACGTAACTATGGAACCATCAACAGATGAAAGATCCTTTACAACTGCTCCATCACGATAACTAACTCCATTACCATCACTCTTAGTATTCCAACCAGTAAATTCATAACCATCTCTAGTAAAGGCATTACCAGTTAAAGTACATTTACTACCGTAATCACATACAACCTCTTTCGTTGTTCCAGTGCCACCATTAGCATCAAACTTAATAGTGTATTTTTTAGTAACAGGTCCACCACTAGCATTTGTTTTCCATATTGCATATAAAGTAAGATTTGCATCAGTACTATATGTAGCTCCTGGAGCATAACTCTTACCAGTACCATCACCCTTAGTATTCCAATTTACAAAAGTGTATCCACTTCTAGTAGGTTTAGTACTGCTTAATACCAAATTAGTACCTTGTGGCTTTGTTTGATTACTTGGAGTTCCACTTCCTCCATTTGCATTATATGATACTGTATATTTAGTAGTAGTATCACCACCACTTGAATTTGTTTTCCATATTGCATATAAAGTAATATTGGCATTTGTATTATATGTAGCACCTGAAGCATAATTTGTACCACTACCATCACTCTTAGTATTCCAATTTACAAAAGTATATCCACTTCTAGTAGGCTTAGTACTACTTAATTTCAAATCAGTACCATGCGTCTTAGTTTGACTACCTGGAGCTCCACTACCACCATTTGCATTATAACTAATAGTATAAGTAGATGGTTTATCAACATCCCAACATGCACCATCAGTACCAGTAGATTTACATGTATATCCAGGATTAGCTTTTTGACAAGCATCAGCAGTAGTCCATTTACATGCAGAAATCCATTGTGCATATAACGTAATACTTGCATTTGCATTATATGTAGCTCTTGGAGCATAACTCGTACCACTACCATCTTTACCAGTTGTCCATTTTGAAAAATTATATCCATTTCTAGTAGGCTTAGTACTACTTAATGTTAAATCAGTACCATGTGTCTTAGTCTGACTACCTGGGGCTCCACTACCACCATTAGCATTATAACTAATAGTATAAGAAATAGGGTCCCCTTTCATCCAACATGTACCATCCGTAGACCTACATTTATAACCAGGATTTGCATTTTCACATGCTGTAGCAGTAGTCCATTTACATGGCTTTTTATGAAAAATTGCAAAAGCACTATAATTACCAGCAGTATCACAACTAAAATTAGCGCCACTAGAATAAGTAGAATTTCCTATTTTCCATCCATCAAAAATATAACCGGACTTAGTTGGAACAGATGTAGTTATTGTTCCAAAATCAGTTATTATTGTATCATCAATTCCAATAGCCAAACCATTTTCTCCTTTATAATAAATATTACAAGTAAATGACTTACATTTAGAACTAGTATCCCTACTTTCTTTGATACGCCAATTACCTCCACTACAAGCGGTTGTTGGTGTAGTACTAGACCAAACATATCTTTTAAGAGGTGCATTAGATGAACAATAATAACAGGAACCACCAGTCGCATCAGTATCACTAGTTCCTGAATCTATAGCATAAGTATTACTGGCAGAACTTATGCCAAAATAACCAATTGATATTACGAGAACCAATATCAAACTCCCTAACATAAAATTTCTTTTTTCTTTACCTCCCATAACTAACTCCTTTCACACGCAAAAAAAGACTACAAAGAAAAGCTAATATTTCTATTAGTTAATTTGTAATCTCTTTTTACTATTTCAATATAATAACAACATATACTATTGATTAGACTTTTTTGCCCCCCCTAATTAACTTGGAGTTAACAAAAAAATAATTTACTATCATTACATTTTCTTGTTTCATTTGAGAACACATCCTTTCTATAGTCTATAAACACATTTTAGCATATTTTGTCGTTTAAGGCAATAGTTTTTAAGTATTTTAATATTCCTTTTTAATTTTAATTTATATAAATAATGTCCACTCCCAATATTATTTAATATCATAGTAATTGTCTTAAGTTCTTTATCACATTTCTTTCTAAATAATTCACTATTCTTATCTAATAATATTGGACCTAAATATAATTCTTTATAAGAATATCTTTTCCTACCCTTCTTAAACACGATAACAGTATAAATAATATTCTTATCAAGAACCAATTCTTCATCATCAATATAATAACCCATACTAACCATATTTTTTCTTAAGAAATATAAATCAGTATTACTTTGGATAATAATCTTATTAATACCTTTAAGTTTATCTTGAGAATATTTAAGAAATCCAATAATAGTATTAGCACCCATACCAGCTACTACTAATGTATCAATTTTATCTTTCTTATTAATAACAGATACACCACTGCCAAGTCTAATATCTATTCTATCTTCTAATTTATATTTATGTACATTCTTTCTAGCAGACTCTAAAGCATTATTATTAACATCACTAGCAATAATTTTTAAATTATTAAATTTTTCAGCTAAATATATAGACAAAAGTCCGTGATCACAACCAATATCAATCACGGATTTATCATTTTCATCTATAAAACTAGCCACCATTTCTAATCTTTTAGATAATTTACTCATTTAAGAAATCCTTCAACTTTCTACTTCTAGATGGATGTCTTAATTTTCTTAAGGCCTTAGCCTCAATTTGTCTAATTCTTTCCCTTGTTACACCAAACATTTGCCCAACTTCTTCTAATGTTTTAGATGACCCATCATCAAGACCGAACCTAAGTCTAAGTACTTGTTCTTCTCTTTCAGTCAAAGTAAGTAAAACATCACTAATCTCTTCTTTTAACATTTCATGAATAGTAAAATCTTCCGGAGACATATTGTTTTCATCAGGAACAAAATCACCCAAATGTGAATCTTCTTCTTCTCCAATTGGAGTTTCTAAAGAAACAGGATCCTGAGCAATCTTAATAACTTCTCTAATTTTTTCAGGACTCATCCCCATTTTTGCAGCAAGTTCCTCATCGGTAGGTTCTCTATTAAGTTCAAGCGTAAGCTGCCTTTGAAATCTTGATAATTTATTAATAGTTTCTACCATATGTACAGGAACTCTGATAGTTCTAGCTTGATCCGCTATTGCTCTAGTGATAGCTTGTCTAATCCACCAAGTAGCATAAGTAGAAAACTTATATCCTTTATTAGCATCAAATTTTTCAACAGCTTTCATAAGACCAATATTCCCTTCTTGAATCAAATCAAGAAAAAGCATACCTCTTCCAACATATCGCTTAGCAATAGATACAACAAGCCTTAAATTTGACTCTGCAAGTCTATTTTTAGCCTCTTCATCACCATTAGCAATTCTCTCAGATAGTTCAGTCTCTTCTGCAAGTGATAACAAACTAATTTTACCTATCTCTTTTAAATACATTCTAACAGGATCATTAATAGTAAGTTCTTTAGCAATATTATTATCTTTTAAAATATCCTCTAAATCTCCACCATCATCTTCATCACTACCATCATCTAAGTCAGATTCTGATACAACACTAATATCATTTTCCATAAGAGCATTATAAAGTTCATCAAGTAAATCACTACCAATTTCAAGACCTTTTAACTCTTCTGCTAACTCTTCATATGTAATAAATCCAAGTTCTTTACCTTTCTTAATCAAGTTTTCTTTTCTTTGTTCAAAATCTTTAATTTCTGATACCATTTCTACTACCTCCCCTTATCTTCATTATCTCCATAGATATTTCTGCTTGTTTTAATGGATCTTTCTCTTCTTTTAACTTTTTGTTTAAATTATTAACTCTCACTTCTTTATGATACTCATTTATAACAAAAATATAATCTTCAATTTCTTCTATTTGAAAGTCCTCTTTTATTCCCATAGCAATAATATCACGGAGGGTTCTAAGTATTTCCTCTCGATCAGATATATAACTAATAAAATCAGCAACATTTATTATACCATATTTATGAAAATAGTAAATAATTTCATTAGATAATTCACGAATATTTTTATCAGGAAAATATCCAACTCTATTTTCAACCATATTAAGTACCTTTTCATTCTTTAACATGTAATAAATAAGATAATTCTCTGCCATACCATATTTATTATAAGTCTTCTTAGGTTTAATATCCCTAACAACCTCTTTTTTATTTTTAATCAACTTATTATATTTATCTTTTATAGTCTCATAATCTATATTAAAATTATCCGATAACTTCTTTAAATTAAGTTCTACTATAATATTATCTTTTTCATTAATAAGTTCCTTTAAAGCACTATTAACATAAGAAGAAATATCCTTAATATTACCAAAATCTTTATTCTTTTTAAGTATTTCCATCTTATAATCAATAAGATTACTAGCATTATTAATTTGTGCTAAAAAAGAATCTTTACCATTTTTAAGTATATATTCATCAGGATCCAAATTATCAGGAAGTCTAACTATTTTAATATTAACTCCAGTATCTTCAAGTAACTCAATAGCACTAATAGTAGCCTTTTCACCAGCAGCATCACCATCAAAACATAAAACAACATTATTAGCCATATTTCTAATAATACTTTTATGTTCCCTCGTAAGAGCAGTTCCCATAGTAGCAATACAATTATCAATACCAACTGTACTAGCCCTAATAACATCCATTTGACCTTCCATAATAATAACAGAATCATTTTTCTTCAAATGTTCTTTAGCAATATGATAATTATATAAAATTTTTCCCTTTTTAAATTTATCCGTCTCTTTAGTATTAACATATTTAGCAGTATCTTTAGTATTATATATTCTACCAGAAAAAGCAACAGGATTACCACTTAAATCATAGATAGGAAACATAATTCTATTAATAAAAATATCATGTCCATTCTCATTAGTAAGACCAACATCTACTAGTTTATCAATAGAATATTTTTTATTAATCAAATATTCAGTAAGTGATACCTTCTGTATAGAAAGACCAATACCGAATTTTTTAATAGTATCTTTATCAATATGTCTCTTATCTAAATATTCAATAGCATTCTTACCTAAATTAGTAAATAAACTATTTTGATAAAACTTATTAGCAGCACTATAAATATCAAAGTATTCATCTTTCTTATTACTAACACTAATATTAGTACCAATATTAATACCAACCTTTTCCCCAAGCAATCTAACAGCCTCAGTAAAAGATATCTTCTCAAAATCCGCTACAAAAGTAAATACATTACCACTAGCACCACAAGAAAAACAAGTATAAATCTGTTTTTCCGGACTAACACTCATACTAGGAGAATGATCATCATGAAAAGGACAAACACCAAAATAATTTTTCCCCTTCTTTGTAAGATTAACATACTTAGAAATAACATCAACAATATCAGTTTTATTTCTTATCTCATTCATAACTTCATTACTGATATAAGCCATAAGTATCACTTCCTTACAAAAAGCCAATATAATTATATAACAAAAGCATTTTTTTGTAAAGAAAAAAGATAAGAAACTTCCATATTTCCTCCCTTTTTAGTATATAACCCTAACTAATATATAATATATATGGTTGATATCTTAGTTAAAGACTCAATTAGAGGCTTTAACTAACACTCTAAGATTACAAGCTTAGAGTGCCATAAAAAAATAGTTATCTAGCAAATCCATATACCTTTCCCTTTTCTAAAGGAATATTCTTATAATAAAACAAATCACTAACCGTAACAAAAGTATAACCCTTACTCTTTAAAGATGGAATAATAATTTCTAATGCATTAGCAGTAGCACTATAAATATCATGCATTAAAACAATATCTCCATCTTTTACTTTATTAATAACCCTACTACTAATTCTCCTAGAATTATGATATTTCCAGTCCAAAGTATCAATATCCCATATAATAATAGGAGTATCCACTACACCCCTAATCATCTTATTACAAGATCCATAACTAGGTCTAAATAAAGTAGGATATTTCCCCGTAACTTCAAAAATAAGATTACTAGTATCATTAATCTCACTCTTAACCTTATCTTCTTTATATTTAGTAAGAAGTAAATGATTAAAAGTATGATTTCCAATCTCCATCTTACTACTAACCATTCTCTTTAAAATATTCTCATTTCCCTTAATTCTATTACCAAGTACAAAAAAAGTAGCAGGAACATTATTTTCCTCTAATATATCAAGAACCTTATTAGTATTATAATTAGGTCCATCATCAAAAGTAAGAGCAATATATTTATTACTAATAACATCATTATCATAAATAATATAATCATTCATATAAGTACTAGCTATCCCCTTCTCCACTTTATCATTATCCATATCAATAATAAAACTATCAATATCATTAGATATCTTTCCTGATCCTACTATATATTTATAAAAACTCAAATAATATTTATTCTCTTTCAAATAACCATCATAATCAATAAAAATATCATCACTATAATTATTAGAAGTCCTATTCAAATAATTCTCAATAAATAAATCAATATTATCATTATCAAAAAAAGGATAATTAATAGTCCTATTACTATCAATAAGTACCTTGTTAACAATCTCACTATTATAATCAATAACTAGTATCATAAAAAAAATAATAATAAAAGGAAGCATAAAATATCTATATTTCATAAATTCACCTATCTAAATATATGAAAAAAAGACTAAATATATTAGTCTCTAATATCAATTCCATCAAATCTAACATCAATAAACCTCTTACTAGATAAATAATCACACATATGTACAAATCTCTGATACTTATCTTTAGGTATAGGTAAAACCTCATTACCATTATAATCCTTATTCCAAATACCCATATGTGAAGAAATAACCCTAATAAGTAAATTAAATTCTTCATCAGTAAGAGATAATTTACTCCTACTTTCTTTTATAAGTTCACATACCACTAACGGATGATCAAATCTCGTATACTTTTCTTTTACTCTACCACTTTTACACCCATCATGTAAAACAATAGCCATAATAATAATATCCTTTTCATTATCACTAAAATTATTAAGTCCCGGATTATCTAAAAGTTCTTTAGCAAATCTAACTGCCACTTTAGTATGTTTAACAAGTCCATGCTCACTCTTAGCAAAATCTGGATGGTATTTACCAGTACTAGAAGCAGGAATATCAAAAAAATAATCAGGTAATTCATTAACCAATAACTTAAGATCTTCTCTTTTCTTATCATCTTTTATATAACTATATTCCTTATTAAAATATTCAATTTTATTCATAACATCTACTTCCTTACATTAATATCTACAGTAGTATATGGTATTTCAATCTTTTCTTTATCAAAAGTATCTTTAACTAATCTAAGAAATGCTCTCTTAGCAGAATACCTATTAGGAGCCTTACAAGTAACATTAACCAAATATACAATTGAAGAATCCGCAAAAGCATCAACACCTTTTAATTCATATGTAATAACACCATCTATCTTTAATACATCTTCCCTAATATCCGAAAGAACTTTCTCTAGTTTTTCCAAATTAGTATCATATGCTACATTAAGTTTAATATATAATATAGCATCAGACAAACTATAATTAATAACCTCATTAAATGAAGAATTACCAATTGATTTAATCTCACCAGTAAAAGATTTAATCTTAGTAGTTCTAAGTCCTAATTGAATAACAGTACCACTAAAACCATTAATTTCAACAGTATCTCCGACAGCAAACTTATTATCAAAAATAATAGAAATTCCCGCTAATAAATCTTTTAAAATATCTTGAAAAGCAAGACCAATAACCGCAGCAAATACTCCAATTGAAGCAATAATACTAGTAGTATCAACCCCATATAATTTTAATATTTGTAATATAATTAATATAACAATTATATATTTAAAAATATTCTTAGATAAATCAATTATCGTATCTTTCCTCTTATCCCTACCTCTAGTACTCTTATGTTTAGCAGTAAGTTTATTAATAACACTATTAACAACTAAATAAAGAAATAAACCTACTATAACATAAACAAAAGGTAAATAAAACTTTTCACTAGTAATAACTTTAATAAAACCTTCCATAATCTTCCTTCCTTCCATTTATATAAATAATTATACCATTATTTAAACATTCTAACAATAACTTCATTAGAAATATACATATATTTCTTATTAATTTTAAGATAATTATTTTCTTTTATCAAATAACCATCTCTAACTAAGTCATCTATATCATAAACATCTTCTAATAAAACATTAAATTTTTCTTTAAATTCATCTAAATTTATACCATCAAACTTTCTAAGTCCAAGCATCACTTCATTTTCCATCTGAATATCTTTATCTTCTTCTTGAGTATAATCTAAATAACTACCACTTAAATACTTACTTAAATTCTTCGTATTACTAATTCTCTTATCACCAATATAACTAACACTAGATAAACCAAAACCATAATATTCATAATTATTCCAATAACCCAAATTATGTTTAGATTGATATCCACTTCTAGCATAATTACTAATTTCATAATGAATATACCCATTCTTCTCTAAAGTATCCTGAATATAATTATACATCTCATAATCCAGATCCTCATCAATATTCTTAGTACCATTAATCTTTAATACCGTATTATCCTCAATAATCAAACTATAAGTAGAAATATGTGGAATATCAAGTTCTAAAAAACAATCAATATCATCTTTCAAAATATTAATATCATCATAAGCAGCATATATTAAATCAATATTAATATTATCAAAATATTTCTTTATTAACCCAATCTTTTCAAATACCATTTTCTTATCATGATTTCTTCCAAGAAACTTAATTACACTATCATTAAAAGATTCTAACCCTACACTAACTCTATTAATACCATATTTTTTCATAATAATAAGTTTTTCTTCACTAATAGAATCAATATTACATTCCATAGTAAATTCACAGTAAATATCTTTATCAAAAACACCAATAATATCAAATAAATACCTAAGTTCATCTATATCTAAACTAGATGGTGTACCTCCTCCTATAAAAATAGTATTTACTTTCTCACCTTTATATCTACTACTAATCTCTTTCTTAAGATTATCTAAATAATCATAAATATATTTCTTATTATAATATACCTTACAAAAATCACAATAACTACAAATACTATTACAAAAAGGAATATGAATATATATCGACATAAACATCACCATAAATAGAATATCATACTAAAGAGTATTTTACAACGTATAAATCAAAAATAAATAACCATATTAATAATGGTGATAACATGAATAATATAGATATAAGAGCTTATATAATTTCTAACTTCAAAGAAGATAATATAGAAGAAATAAGAAATTCAATTGAGGAATCAATAGCATCACATGATGAAGATCCTTTAATAGGATTAGGAGTATTATTTGAATTATTTTGGAATAATAGCACTGATGAAGAAAAAGAAAAAGCCCTATCAAATATAAAAAAAGGTATGTAACCAAAAATTACATATCTTTTTTTGCAATAAAAAGTTCTAAAAGAAACTTACCATCACCATTACCACTCTTAATATTTTTATCAATATCCGCTAATTTAGATAAATACTTAATCAAATCATCTTCACTATAGTAGTAGCAATCATTAAGTAAATACTTAACTCTATATGGACTTTTAAACTCTAATATTTTAGCAATTTCTTCATTAGATTTACCACTATTATATAATCTCTTAACTTGAAATAATAATCTAATCTGACTAGCAATAATAGCTATTATCTGACTAACATCCATACCATTATTAATAAAATTATAATATAACTTCATAGCCTTATTACAATCATTTTTAAGAATAGAACTAACAAGTTCAAATACAGTATCATCTATATCTTCATCAACAAGTAAAATAATATCATCTTTATCAATAACATTCTCTTCTAATTTATATAGCATAAGTTTATCAAGTTCATTCTTAATATTATCAATATCTTTATTACATCTACCCAAAAAGAACTTAATATTCATATTACTCATAGTAAATCCATTATCTTTAATATAATTCCTAACAAAAGTATCCAAATACTCTTCAGTAACACTAAGTTTATTAATAGTACCATTATCATTAATTAATTTATATAACTTCTTCTTACTATCAACACTACCACTATTTAAAATAAATATCAAATAACTATTAGTATTATAATTATTAAAATATTCCTCTAACAAAGAAATATCAAATTCACTCTTCTGTAAAAAATAACTACCACTATCAATAACAATAAACTTATATGGATCAAACATTCCAATAGTGGAAGCCTCTACAATAATATCCGAAACATTTTCAATATCATAATATATACTATCACTAGTAATATTTAAATTCTTCTTAAGTTTATTAACCTCATTACTTAAAAGAGATTTATCTCCACTATATAATAAATAAAAATTACTCTTTTTCATTAATTATCAACAACCTTACAAGTATAATTATCATCTTGATAATGTTTTATAAGTCCATCTTTATCCGTAGGTAAAAAGAAGTCTTCTTTAGTATTAATTGAAGAAAATAATTTATAAGTATAAGTATTATCATCAAACTTATAAGTATCACCATCACTAAAATATTGATAGAAGTAACTTTTATCTCTAAATTCTTTATAATAATTAACATCATTAAAAATATAATCAGACTTTACTTTAATATCAATAATAGTTCCATGACCATTAAATTCAAGTTCAACATTTTCAATAACTGAAGCCGGTAGTTTTTCATGATCATAAGACTTACTACAAGTATAGTAAACATTTTTACCATTAATAACTTCTGGATTAAAAAAGAAAAACATAGCTACTACTAAAATAAAAACAAGTAAAAATACTATAGTAAAATTAACTTTTTTCTTTGGAACAACCTCTTTTTCAACAACTTTAGGTTTTGGAATCGTAATATCATTAAGTTTATTAATATCAACATCAATATCACATATTGCCTCATCTATAACCTGTATAGAATTAACTTTATCTAAAGAAATAATTTCATATTCTTCTTGATAATTATTATCAATTAACTCTTTAACAAATTTTTTAATATCATCATCATTTTCACCTTTCGATATCATAACAATAATCTCATTATTTTTAACAAAAGCCGAACCACAATATAATTTCTTATTATCATAACTATAAATTATATATTTATTACCATTCTTAATACTTTTAAATACTGCAAAAACATTTAAAAAAATAGTCTCTTGTCCAAAATTAAACTTATAGTCATTTAATTTAATAACTTTACCATTCATAACATTATCACCTAAATAAATTATATACTAAATTATCATTTTAGTAAAGAAAAAACTGCTAATGCAGTTATTGATATCTTAATTGCTGAGCATCTATACTAAATCCTCCAACAAAAGAATTACTCATTTCATAATTTTGATTAGTTCCATCATCATTAAGCCATATTATAACAGTATAGTAATTAGTAGTATTAGTCTTTAATACTTCACCAGAAGCTAGTAAAACTTTATCACTAGTTGGAATACTACCAGAAGAAATTTTACTACCATTAGAATTATATAATGCAAATTTCAAACCATTATTAAGAAATTCATTTTTAGTAACATTAATATAAATATCTAATGTTTGATCTAAAGTACCACTACTAGAAATAGCAAATCTCTTAGTATATACAGCATAGTTTTCTCCTAATGAAGGTTCCTTTCTAGGAATTAACCCATTACTATTAATAGAAGCCCCATCAATATAATTTATAGCAATACTTCCTGTTTTAACTTTAGTACTATCGTCTTTCTCTTTAGCAACTAGAGAAAAATAAGTAAAAGTAATACCAACCATCAACGTAATAATTGTAAGAATTAAAACAATCAAATAAAATATATCATTTTTACTTTTACTCATATCATCACCTAGTATAATAATACCAAAAATATCAAAAAAAAGCAATATCAAATATTGCTTTTTAATAATTATTCTCCTGCAGCTACACCAGTAATATCGCCATTTGCTCCTGGTAAATCAACATGAATTGTACCCTTAAAAATTGCACCTTGTTCAGCATTATTGTCTTCACCAGCTTCATTAAGCCAAACAAATAAACGATAATTTTTTGAAGCACCTTTCCCAGCAAGATCAGCAGTAGTATTAATATCACTACCAAGTAAACTAAATCCAGATACATCATATGTGCCAGCTTCAGCATTATAAGGAACTTTTCCTTCATATACTTGTGTTCCATTATTTGATTTATCATCAATACCAGTTCTATCATATAATGTAAACATTAAATTAGAAAATCCAACCTTACCTTCAGTAAGAGCTGTTGGAACAACATAAGCCTTTACCTTAACAGCATTTTCACTATTATTAGTTAAAGAAAATTCATAATAACCACAAGTAGTATAGTTATTATCATCTTTACATGTAGTATAAGGAACTTGTGCACCTTCAACTTCATGAGTAGTTCCAGCTAAACCTCTAGTTAAAGTTTTCATAGCAATTTCTCTAGTAGATGGAATCAAATTTTCAATTGCAATTTGATCACCCTCAGTATAAACAATTTTAACTGAAGCAGCACTAACATTTACAGCATCTTGTTTACTACTTGCATTAATTGAAAAATATGCAAATGATGCACCAATTATAGCTACAATTAAAGTAAGAACCCCAATAACTCCAAAAAATACTCCTCTCTTATCTTCTCTTTCCATAAATAATTCCTCCTCTCTTCTATCATAATAATCATACCAAAAAATAAAAAGAAAATCAATATTTTTTCTACAAAAAAAAGAAATAGTAACATTCATCTATTACTATTTCATAAAATCAATTAATTCTTCCTTCGACATATATCCAATATTTCTTTTAACTTCCTCACCATTTTTAAATAAAATAACGGTCGGAATAGTCATAACACCATACCTTCTAGCAATATCATTTTCCTTATCAACATCGACCTTAACAAAATTAATATTACTTTCATTAGAAACCTCTTCAAATACTGGACCAAACATTTTACAAGGACCGCACCATGTAGCATAAAAATCCACAACAGCAATATCCTTAATCAAATCATCAAAACCATTTTCATAATGAATTAATCCCATAACAAACCTCCTATTCTACTATTGACTTATCATTAATATGTATTTTATTCTTATCAACTAACTTTTTAGCAGATTCCTTAGTAACAACTTTCTTATCAATTAATACCTTTAATATCTCTTCATTTAACTGCTCATTAGTCTTATTCTTTCTATTATCTATAATATTATAAACATCACCATAAATATCAATAATCTCTTCTGATACACCAGATAAAACTGGAGTATTATTAAGAATAAAATTATTCATTTTAGAATCCTTTAAAAACGAAGAATCAAATATTGGTAACGAAACAATTACAAGTATTAAAAATAAATATACATACATTTCAATAACTCCCACTACAATACCAAGTAATTTAGATGGAATACTAAGTATAACAGTAGCCTTAAGTATTTTTTCAACTAAACCAGTAAGCATAAGCACAACTTTCAATACAAATAATAAAGCAATAAATATAACTAAAAAAGCAATGACCTCATAAAGCAAAATATTTAAAGCATCAATACCATTAATAAGCCCAAAAAAATTAAAGAAAGGTAAATTTTCGTACATAATTACTGATATATAATTTTTAAGATAAAAAGCCAAAATAATAACCACAAACATTCCAATAAAATCAGTAATTTTCTTTATAACACCAGCTTTAAATCCAGCTACACCGCCCAATATTAAAAGAGCAATAATTATAACATCTACTACATTCATAGTTTATCCTCCTTCATAAATAATATGCCATCATTAAGCATTATTATTATTATTTTGATTATTCTCTTCATTAACAACTGTAAAAATCATACTATCATTATAATCAAAAGAATTTTCTTTATAATGAATATCAAATTGCTTCCAATTAGTATCTACTTCGTATGCAACATACCCTCTAGTCTTTTTACCAGGAGTCAAATCAGCACTCAAATATTGAACATTATCAACATTATTAATTAAAATCTTACTTGCAACCAAAGTATCATCTACATAACCAGTAAAATTATGAATAGAAACAAAATTATTTTCATCATCAATATTCTCAACATTAAAGAAAAATACTAAATATTCTTTCCCTTCAGCAGGAGTATCAGTAAAAGCCTCTCCCTCAATACGAGGATAAATAAGAGCATCAGTTAAAGTGATTTTAACATCATCGCCACTTAAAGTATCACCTATAGTTCCCTTCATAGTAGCACTCTCTTCGATATATTCCTTAATATCAATATCATTATCTTTTACATATTTAAAAGTAACAATAGTAAGAACAGCAACTATAATAATAGGAATAATAATAACACAACCAATAACAATTAAAACAATTGCCCATGTTGGTAGTCCTTTCTTTTTCTTGTCATTTCCATTTGAAGTATTTTTATTTGTACTTATATTTTCATTAACCATTTTCCCACACTTAACACACATCGCAGCATTTTCTGGAAGTTCATTTCCACAATTAGTGCAAAACTTTGCCACATCAATCACTCTCCTCTATTTAATTATATATCAAACCCAAAGAAAAAGAAAGTATTTTTTTAAATATTTTCTTCTCTTATTTGTTCAATAATATTATGTTTTTTAATCTTACTAGTACTATACATCATTGTAAGAAGTACAATTACAAATACTGATACAATAGATATAATAATATATTTCCAAGGAATAATAATTGTGCTTATACTCACCATATCAGCAAGAGCATAATGAATAAGTACTGTAATACCTATACTAACAGGTATAGCAAATATAAGTGATTTCATACCAAAAAATAAACTTTCAAAGAATAAAATCTTATTAAATCCCCTATTAGTAAGACCAATACTTCTAAGAACCGCAAACTCTCTCTTTCTAAGTGCCATACTCGTAGATATCGTATTAAATACTGAAGTAACACCTATTAAAGTAACTAAACTAATAAAACCATACATAAGTATTTTAACAACCAATATTAAATTATTAGCTTGCTTCATAGCTTCTTTAATATTAGTATAATTAACATTACTATATTTATCCAATTCTTTAGTTAATTTATCAATATTATTAGTATTATCACTTATAATATTAAACTGTGTATAATGAGTACTACTATCAGATATACTATCATATAATTTCTTATTAACAATAAGTTTAAAATAATCCATATAAGAAAACTCTTCAATCAAATCAAAAGACTTATTAGTAACAAAAATATTATCTATTTTCTTATTACAATACTTAGTAGTATCCACATCATCATCATCATCAAAATTACATATTTTAATATTAATATTACCATTATTAATTACTGGAATATCATAATTAACTCTCTTATTATTACCATAACTTACACCTTTGAATTTGTTAAGTAAAATAACACTATCTTTATCTAAACCAACTAATTTTTTATATTTATTATAAGAATTATCATCTAGTACTAAAATATAAATACTCTGATATTTTAAATTATTTAAAGCCTTTATACCATCATCGCCATAAGCACTCTTATAAAAATCAAGATATTCATCACTATAAGTATAATCACCAATTATAGATAAATTACCAACACTATAAGAAACATATTCTTTAACATCACTACTTTTAACTATCTCATTAATTTTATCTAGTGCTTCCTTATCATTATTAGGATCATCACCAAAATAACTAATCTGATAATCATAAGGCACTTCACCCATCACACTACTCGCAGTATTTAAAGTATAATTCATATACGAAGAAAAAGAAATAAATAAAACAATACTAATAAATAAACTAACAATAGTAACTCTATATTTTTTCTTATTTCTTTTAATATTCTTAAGAGCAATCTCTCCTTCAATTCCAAACAACTTATTAATTAGTTTACTTGTTCTAATCTTCTTCTTATTAATCTTAATATCATCATTTTGTCTAATAGCTTCAATTGGAGAAACCTTACTTGCTCTTCTAGAAGGGATAAATGCTGATACCCCAATAACAATAATCATAAATATTACTGGAATAATAATAAATAAAGGATTAGTAACAAGATGTAATTTATATTCTAACATATCACTAATTAAATTATTAATAATAAGTATAACACATCCAATACCAATATAAGCTCCAAGTATACCAAGTATAATACCTATTAGCCCTACAACTACAGCTTCAAAAAACACCGTATGAGATAGCTGTCTCTTCGTAGCGCCTATACTAGAAAGTAATCCAAATTCCTTCTTCCTTTCCATTACTGAAATAGCAAAAGAATTATAAATAACAATAATACAACCTATACTAACTAAAGATAGCATAATAATCATCATACCACCCATAGAGGACATAACATTACCATAAGTACTTTCACCATATAAAGCAAGTAAAGTACTATTATAGTTAATATCACCATTATAGTTTAATTCTTTAGCTAGTTCTTCAGACTGTTTAATAATCTTTTTATTCTTATTAAACATAACATATAAGTTTACATTTCCCTTGTCACTATTTACATCAACTGTAAAGGCTGTATATCCAGAGGCAGAATAACTTTCAAAATTACTTCTATCAACTATACCAACAATTTTATAAGTATAGGTTCCTTCATTAGTAAGAAACTCACCATCAACAAGTTCACTATTAGCTAAAGTATCATTTCCTTCAATATTTCTCTTACCATATTTAAAAGTAACAATATCTCCTACCTTATAATTAAGTTCTCCATTAGTTATAACATGATTAGATATAACAATCTCATTTTCATTTTTTGGAAAACTACCATCAACTAATTTAAGTTCATTAAAATATTCCTTATTAACACTAGTAATATACATATAAGGCTTATATTCATTACTAGATTCAATTTTACTAAAACCAATAGGTTTTTCATAGAAGTAAGTAAAATTCTTATTCTTAATATCATTAAGTTTTATTAAATCTACATCATTATACTTAGCCTCATACTTACCACTATAACCTATAGTATCCCTAATCATCAAGTCTTGAAAAGAAGAAAAAAGTAAACCAATACCAACCATCAATGCAGTCGATAAAATAATACCAATAATTGTAACAATTGTTCTTTTTTTATTAAGACGCAAATTCTTAATTGTCAATCTATTTAAAATACTCATTTTATCTTCTCATCCTTAACAATATGACCATCTTCTAAAGTAATAATCCTATCAGCAGTCTTAGCTAAATTCATATCATGAGTAATCATAATAATAGTTTGACCATATTTCTCATTAGAAAGTCTAAGTAAATCCATAATTTCTCTACTAGCCTTAGAATCTAAATTTCCCGTAGGTTCATCCGCAAGTATTATATCCGGCTTAGATATAAGCGCTCTACCTATTGATACTCTTTGTTGTTGTCCACCAGAAAGTTCATTAGGTAAATGATTAATTCTTCTTTCTAATCCTAATATATCTATTAATTCTTTCAAATAATTCTTATCAACACTTTTACCATCAAGTAATATTGGTAAAGTCATATTTTCTTCAACATTAAGAATAGGAATCAAATTATAAAATTGATAAATAAGCCCTACTTTTCTTCTTCTAAATACTGCCAAAGCATCATCTTTCTGTTTAAAAACATCAACATCACCAATAATAACTTTTCCACTAGTAGGTTTATCAACAGCACCCAAAATATGTAAAAGTGTTGATTTACCACTACCAGAAGAACCAACAATTGCAACAAACTCTCCTTCTTCTACTGAAAAAGATACATCATCAAGTGCCTTAACTAAAGTACTACCTTTACCATAATTTTTACATAAATCTTTAACCTCTAATATTTTCATTTCTTTATCCTTTCTATAACTTCTTCATAACTAATACCCATCTTAGTAAGTTCGTCAATCTTTTCTCTAATAATACTAATTTCTTTATTAATCTTCTCATCAGTAGCTTTCTTAGTATCTTCCGATATAAAAGTTCCTTTGGTGCTAATAGTAGTAATAACCCCTCTACCCTCTAATATATCATAACTCTTTTTAACCGTATTAGGATTAATTCCTAAATTACTAGCCATCTCTCTAATCGAAGGAATTTGTGTTTTCTCTTTAAGAATTCCTAAAGCCACATACTTCTCAATACCATTAACAATCTGTTCATATATTGGAGTTCTACTTTGATAATCCAAATTAATCATAATCTGTCTCATCTCTCATCACCTACTCCCCATCTATTACTACATCAGTATCAAGAGAAGCATATTTACTCTTTAATAAATTAAGTTCATCTACTTTATTAGTAACAAAAACATTCCTTCCATTATGTGTATAAGTACTAATGTAACCATAATCTTTATTAATATCAAAATCATCATCTATATTATCAATTATAAACTTACTAATTTCATTATAATATTCAAAATTATATATACAATAAGTATCATCTATATAATAATTATATATATCATTATCACTATTTATCTTACTAAACATCTTCTTAGTATTAGCATTATAATATCTTAAAAGGCCAACCTCTAAATTCTTATCTCCACTTACATCAAAGTCAATTTCTTTTACATTAAAGCCATTATAAACATAAAGAGTAACATTAAATAAATCATTATCACTATTATTATTCATAAATATATTCTTATCATTTTTATATTTATTAACAATCATATCAGAAAGATTACTATCATTTGTTCTATTATAACCATCTTTATATTTAATACCAAATATATCATTATTTTTATATTTATTAAAATCTTTACTAAATTCTTTATCATTAATAAGGATATTATTATGATTATAATTATCTTTAGTAGTATAAATATTAAAACGATATGTACTACCTTTTACTTTAGTCTTAATAGTATAGTTATAAGTATAATTTTCTAAAGCTTCAGTATCTAAAAGTAAAGATATACTATTATTAATAACTTCTGTATTCTTAGTACTTCCAATAACATTACCATTATCATCTAAGAAGGAAATCTCTTTAACATCTTTAGCCTTGATACTATAACTATCAACATCCACTAATGCTCCCACTACTATAGTAACACCACCAACTAGTGCTAAACAAATAGCCATTTTAAAGAAATTAGTAACTTTCTTTCTTGTAATCAAATCATATATAATTAAATAAGTAAATATAAGTACAAGCAGTAAGACAATAGAGAAAAAGTCATAACTAGATATACTACTATTTTTAAGTACAACATAAGCAAGACATACAATAGGAATAGTAGTTAAAGTTCTAACTAAAATATGTACTTTCTCACTTCTAAATGAAGTTCCAACAATTTCAAACCTCTTATTACTAAATAACACTGTACCCACTATTATATATATAATACTAAGTATAATCATCTTAATAATTGAAGTATTTACTCTATTATCACTTTCAATTCCAAATAAATTATCTTTAATAAATTCATAAGGTAAAGTATAAGTAACATTATCATACTTTCTTATATTAGCAGTATAAATATTATTCTTTTTATCTATTTCACATTTAACAGTATCACAATAATAATTTTTTGGCTTACAACTATCATTTACACATTCAACTTTAACATCACTATTACCATAATAAGTAAAAGCATTAGAATTAATAAATGTACTAATAAATGGAATTAAAAACATAATAAGTAAAGTAACTACTATTGTTGTAATCTTATTTGAAGATACACTAGCGGCAATATTAGTACAAACAAATACAAATATATAAGATATAGAATACATAAGTAAAATATCAAATAACATCTTATAAGAAACAATAATATTACTATATATTAAACTAACTAATAACATAACAATAAAATTAATAATTTGCATAATAAGTATAATAGCCATTCCACCTATAGTATTAGTTAAAAATATTTGTCTTTTATTAATGGGCATTGATAAAGTAAAATCAACTGCTCCCTTTTTATATATAAAACTAAACAAAGTAATAGAAAGAATTATTGGTATAACATACATACCAAATAATATAATACCAGATACATCATAAATACTAGCAACAAAATTATCACCAGTACTACCATGCATAAGAAGAATAATACCATTAAGAATAGGAAGTAATAACATACATAAAAGAATAATAGCTTTAGACTTCTTAATATTTTCTTTTAAATAATTAAAATTAAACAAACTTGTTAAATTCATATCCTAATGCCTCCATTTCATAAATAAATACTTCTTCCAAAGTAAGTGGAAGATAATCAAGTATTAAAGGTTTCATCTTTTCTAACTTCTTTTTACTCTTACCATCATTATCTTTAATAATAATCGTAGCAACACTACCTTGCTTTTTAAAACTTAAAATATCAAAATCTTCAAAATCCTCTTTATCAAAATTCTTCTCAAAAGATATCTGAACTTTAAACATATTTGTCTTAATAGTATCTATATCACTCTCAAATAAAATACCACCTTGATATAATAAACCAAGATTATCACAAATGTCTTCAAGTTCCCTAAGATTATGACTAGTCATAACAATAGTAGTTCTCTTCTTATTCATTTGTTTAATAAGAATTTTCTTCATAGTATTTCTAATAACTGGATCAAGTCCATCAAAAGTCTCATCAAAAAACATATAATCACAGTTAGTAGATATAGCACATATAAGTGCACATTGCCTTTTCATTCCTTTCGAAAATGTACTAATTTTCTTATCTAGTTTAAGGTTAAGTAAGCCCGCTAATTCCTTAAGATAATTCATATCAAAATCCTTATACATTGCTTCATACCATTTAGCAGTATCCATTAAAGTATAACCCGGATAAAAGAATAAATCATCTTGTACAAAAACCATTTTTTGTTTCATAATTTCATTATCATATACTTCTTCACCATCAACAGATATAACACCACCATCAGCTTCATATATACCCATAATAGTTCTAAGAAGCGTACTCTTACCAGAACCATTAGCTCCTACTAAACCATAAATAGAATTATCTTTAATATTACAACTAAGATCTTTAAGTACATAATCTTTATCATATTTTTTAGATAATTTATCTATCTTTATCATATAAAATCTCCTTTCATTATCAACATATGACTGTACTATTTGCACTAGTACAATTAAATCATACTACACAATTAAATCTTTGTCAAGAAAAAAATAATATTTACTTAGGTAATTACCCTATACACAAAACACCTAAGTATCATAACCTATTTTAGGAGGAAAAAAATATGAATAATTTAAACGATTATTATAATTATTTAAATAACTATAATGATATGAACTTTATGGCAAACCCAAATACCATGATAAATGATATGAACTATCAAAATATGTTTCCTAATAATTATACAATACCAAATACAAACACCAATAGTAGTATCACAGACTCACAAATAGGATTCAAGAGAGGTAATTTATTTAATAATTTATATGATGAATACAAAAACTATAAACCACAAGAGTTAAAAGCCTCAAATGAAAGAGAAGATTTAATACTACAAATAGATGAAAATAGATTTGCTATAATCGAATTAGGACTATATCTAGATCTATATCCAAATGATACCAATATCTTAAACAAATATAATAGTTATTTAAAAAAAGAAAAAGAATTAATAACCATCTATGAAAGTAAATATGGACCTATGACACTAAATAGTCCCGTCCAAACAAATATTTGGCTATGGAATAATTCACCATGGCCATGGGAGGTGCAAAAATAATGTGGAAATATGTAAAATCATTAGAATATCCCGTTAACATCAAAAAGAAAGATTTACGTATGGCAAAATATCTCGTAACGCAATATGGAGGCGCTAACGGCGAGTTAGCAGCAGCCTTCCGCTATCTAAATCAAAGATATACAATGCCAGATGATAAAGGAAAAGCTTTGCTTACCGATATTGGAACTGAAGAACTAGCCCATGTTGAAATGATATCCGCTATGATATATCAACTACTAAATGGCGCCACTCTAAAAGAATTAAAAGAAGCTGGATTAGAATCTCACTATGCCGAACATGGATATGGACTATATCCAACTGACTCTAATGGCGTACCATTTACCGTATCATATTTTGCAACAACCGGAGACCCACTCGCCGACTTATCAGAAGATATGGCAGCAGAACAAAAAGCTAGAGCTACTTATGAAAACTTAATCAATCTAACAGATGATCCCGATGTCATAGGACCATTACTATTCTTAAGACAAAGGGAAATAATTCATTTTGCTAGATTCAAAGAACTATTCGATGAATATAAAAGTAAAGGAATAAAATAACTAAATACCTACCTATCTAGGTATTTTTTTATATAAAAAAAAAGAAGTTATTTCTTTGCATCAAACTTCTTTCTTGCTTCCGTATTTAAAATAAACTTTCTAAGTCTAATATTTTCCGGAGTAATCTCTACTAACTCATCAGTATTAATATAATCCAAACAATATTCTAGAGTAAGAGGTCTAGGTCTTTTAAGTACAACAGTATGGTCAGACCCTGATGCTCTTGTATTAGTAAGTTGTTTACCCTTAACAACGTTAACAGCAAGGTCATTCTCTCTATTACATTCACCAACAATCATACCTTCATAAACTTCAGTACCAGGTTCAATAAACATAACACCTCTGTCTTCTAATTGACCTAAAGCATAAGCGGTAGCCTTACCAGCCTCAGTAGCAACAAGTACACCAACTTTTCTCTCAGTAGAATTAATATCTTCAATAGGTAAATATTCTTTAAAAGTATGATTAAGAATACCATAACCCTTAGTCATAGTCATAAAGTTAGTATTAAAACCAATTAAACCTCTTGAAGGAATAGTATAATTAAGTCTAATTAAATTATTAACATTAGACATATTATCCATCTTTCCACCTCTTAAACCAAGAGCTTCAATAACATTACCTACACAGTCATCACTAACTTCAATCTGAACATCTTCATAAGGTTCGCACTTAACACCATCTATTTCTTTAATAATAACCTCAGGCTTAGATACTTGAAGTTCAAAACCTTCTCTTCTAAGATTTTCAATAAGAATAGATAAATGAAGTTCACCTCTACCAGATACAACCCAAGACTCATTACCAGACTCTTCTACTTTTAAACTAACATCTTTTTGTGTTTCTTTAAATAATCTCTCACCAATTTTTCTAGCAGTAACAATAGAACCTTCCTTACCAACAAAAGGACTATTGTTAACCATAAATGTCATTTTTAAAGTAGGTTCATCAATTCTAAGTATAGGAAGAGCCTCTTCCTTACCAACATTACATATAGTTTCACCAACAGAAATATCCATAAGACCTGCAACTGCTGCAATATCCCCAGCCTTAGCCTCATTAATTTCTACTCTCTTAAGACCATCAAAACCAAATAATTTTTGAATTCTAAATTGTTTAATACTACCATCTAATCTAACACAAGATACCATTTCATTAACTTTTAAAGTACCACTATGAACTTTACCAATACCAATTCTACCAACATATTCATTATAATCTAAAAGTGCAGGTTGAAATTGTAAATTACCATCTGGATTAGCATTAGGTTCAGGAATCTCATTAATAATTAAATTAAAAATATCATCATAACTTTCACTTTGTGTACTAATATCTGGATCTAAACTAGCAGTACCATTTAAAGCACTAACATAAGCAACTTTAAAATCAAGTTGTTCTTCACTAGCTCCTAGTTCAATAAATAAATCAATAACTTCATCAAGTACTTTCTCTACTCTAGCAGTAGGTTTATCTACCTTATTAATAACAACAATAGGTTTAACTCCTGCTTCTAATGCTTTTTTAAGAACGAATCTAGTCTGTGGCATTGTACCCTCATAAGCATCTACAAGTAATAAAACACCATCAACCATATTCATAATTCTCTCTACTTCACCACCAAAATCAGCATGTCCTGGAGTATCAAGAATATTAATCTTATATCCATTATAATGAATTGAAGTAGTCTTAGCAAGAATAGTAATACCTCTTTCTCTTTCTATATCATTTGAATCCATTGCTCTAACTTCAACTTGTTCATTATCTCTAAAAGTACCAGATTTTTTAAGTAATTGATCAACTAAAGTAGTTTTACCATGGTCTACATGTGCTATAATAGCAACATTTCTAATTTTCATAAAATACACCTTCTTTTTCTCACAGTTATTAATTATATCATAAAATCAAACATTTGAACATATTTTTTATCAATTTTATCAAAAATATTACCTTTCAGAAAAAGCCTAGGTCTTTTTCTGTCCTATATAGCCTATAAGTCTATATAGGAATAACCATAAGATATTATATTCGGGGTGTAAACTTTCTAACTACAACATAACCAAATACTTTATGACTGAAACAATAAGGTTCAGTCATACCTTACAAAACTACAGGTTTGTAAGGATTAAAAAAACTTAGAAATAAATCTAAGCCTTTACTCACTAATAATACTATTACTATCTTTAATCTTTTTATAATTAATAAAATCAAGTATAATCATAACAAATATATATACCCCAATTATCTTAAAGAATATATACATAACATTTTTAGATACAAAGATAAGAATAATACCAAGTATAATAGATATAATACTAACAATCATATTAGCAGTAACCCTTCTATCAAAATACTTAATAAGACTACTAATACCCATAAAGAATAATAATAAAGAAACAAGTACTGGAAGTAATTCTAAGAATAAGAATTGACCATACTTAAAAGTAAATAAAGCAAGCCATAAACACATAATACCCATAACTATACCAGAATAATCTTTCTTTAAATATTCCTTATCCATAATAAAGTTAATAACTCTAATAACCGCTATTATAGAAAAAATTACAACAAATAAATAATTAACAGTACTAAGAAGTTCATCAGTAGCAAAAATAAGTACTAAAGCAAGTACTAACCCCAATATGTAATAGAAGCCTTCTGATACATTATAGTTCTTCTTTTTATTATTTTCTAATTTAATAGTTTTATTTTCTGTACTCTCTATCTTTTTCTTTCTTCCCATATTTAACACCTACCTCATATAAAAATTATACAACAAAATAATAAGAAAAGAAAGAAGAAATTAACTTTTTCTTCCTTCTTTTAAGTAACAATTAAGTTTAATATAACTAATATTCTGACTCATTTCATCAAAAATATCTTCAACTAATATATAACCTAGCATCATTATCCTCTCCTCTATTAAAAGAATAACACATAGCCAAAATAATTTCATTATATTCGACAAAACTAGTCAAAATACACCATTAACTTTTAGTAATTCTAACTTTAATCTTTGTAGTCTTAGCAAAGTAATTAGCTTTAACCTCTTCACCACTTACTTTAACATTAACAGTATGTTCACCCTCACCAAGTCCAGATAAATCAACTGTTGCTTTAATAGTAGTACTATCAATAGCATCAAGAACTTCTTTTGTACCTTTAACCACTACCGTTGTCTTAGAAGAATTTTCTCCAATAGCACCAGCCTTCAAATTAGGTCCAAGATTAATAGCATCTATTTTAATATCATCTACTTCTTTAGATTCTTCTTTACCAATACTAATCTTAACCGTAATAGTCTTTTCAGATACTTCTCTAATACCTTCTGGTTTAGGAACTACAACAGTATAAGTCTTATTATCAGTAAGACCTGCTACATCTACTTCAATAGGAATATAACTTTCACTATATTTATTTACTGTTTCTTGGTCACCATAAATACTAATCTCATTTACCGAAGTAGTAATAGAACTAATAGCTTTACCAAATGATATCTTATCTATATTTTTAGGAATAACCTTAAGTTTAGCAGTACCACTATAAGACTCAATATTAACAGTAGCGGTAACAGTCTCAGGAACAATTTCAACATCAACAACATTACCATACTTATCATATGCTACTAATTTAACTTTATCAACAGTATTAACACCAGCCTTAGGATCAACAATACTACCAACATCAACAAGTGCTTTAACCGTAGCCACTTTATTTATATTATGACTAGATTTCTCATCATCAGTACCCTTAATAATAACTTCTTCTTTATCCAAAGTAACAGATTGAACAGAAAGTTTACTATCTAATTTATCCTTATTAATAACATCAATAGTAACTGTCTTAGTTTGTGATACCTTAGGATAAACATTAACCGTAATTGAAGAAGGATCTAACTTATAAGTAACAGAATTAATAGAACTCTCATAACTCAAATCAACCTTATGTGTACCTTCCTTCAAATTAGATAAATCAACACTAACTTTACCAGTAGATAATTGTTTAGCAAGATATAAGTCAACAGTTCTACCAATCAAAGTAACATCAGCAGTCTCAGGAATACCCTCAACAACATAAGCTTCTTTATTATAAGTAGCCTCAACCGTTTGATTATGAAGCACTTCAGCAGCACTATCAATTACAGTACTTGCCTGATTATCAACATAAAAGAATAAAAGTAATGCCATAAAAAGTGAAATAAACACCAAAGTATTCTTCTTATTTAACCACTTCTCAAATTTACCAGCATTCTTATCAGTTTTTTCACCTAAGAATAATCCAAACTTAGTAACTGGAGTAACAATAACTCTATCAATAAAATTAAAGATACCTAGAAAAAATTTCTTAATAGCTTTAATAATCTTTTTAAGCCCTTTCATTATTATCTTCCTCCTCTTCTTCAAATTCATCATCGAGTAGAACTTCCTTCTTAGGTTTAAGTTCTTCAATTAAAATCATTCTAGCATCATCTAGAGAAAGATTATAATTTAAATTACCTCCTACAGCAATTGAAATTTTGCCAGTCTCTTCACTAACTACAATAGCAATAGCATC
>OLQM01000869.1_pt1 | contig 34935 bp, 25 predicted proteins | sample 1673161 | NCBI WGS metagenome assembly OLQM01 (sample SAMEA3136761, study PRJEB25190) | human gut metagenome | reverse complement strand
GTAAGGGAACCCATGCAGTGAAGGTTGAGCGCCTGCCGAAGGGAGCGGACAAGGATTCTCTTGCCCTCTGGGTGGCAGATATGGACTTTGCCTGCGCAGAACCGATCTTAAAGGCTCTCCATGAGCGGATCGACCGGAAGATCTTTGGCTATACCATGTACGATGCAGACGAGTGCATGGACGCGGTGACAGGCTGGATGAAAAAGCGCTACGGCTGGGAGGAGAGCAGGGAGAATCTGTTTTTCTGTCCGGGCGTTGTGGCTGCCTATGCAGCGCTCACGGAGCATGCCGCCCATCTTCGGCATCATATCGAAAACAGTGACGCCGTGTCCTTTTATCGCAAGATAATATGCCGCCGATATTCCGCCCGGACCGCCGCCTATAATCGCGACCTTTTTGCCCGTCGATTCGGCAACTTCAGGCATGAATATATTTCCGCTTTCAAGGTCGCGGTCTGCCGCATAAGCCTTGAGCGCGGCTATAGATACAGGCTCTTCAACGAGTCCGCGTCTGCACTTTTTCTCGCACGGATGCGGACATACTCTGCCTATTGATGCGGGCAGGGGAATCCTGCCTTTTATTACCGACAGAGCCTGTGCGTTTCCGCCGTTTGCAATAAGTCCGACATAGCCTTGGCAGTCGGTGCCCGCTGGACAGGCGAGAGAACATGGGGCTTTGCAGTCTCCGGTGTGATCCGAAAGCAGCATTTCGAGCGAAAATCTTCTTGCCCTGTTTATTCTGTCTGACTCTGTTATAATTTCCATCCCGTCGGCGGCTTCGATAGCGCAGGAACGCATCAGCTTCGGGCTGCCCTTGCACTCTACAACGCACATTCCGCATGCTCCGTATGGCTTGACCCGCTCGTCGTGGCAGAGGGTCGGGATATCCGCGCCCGCCTTTCTTGCGGCTTCGAGCAGTGTCGAACCTTTCTCTATTCTTACGCTTTTCCCGTCAACGGTCAATGTAATATACTCTTTCATTATCACACCTCCTTACTTTATAAATATCGCATCAAAACGGCACGCAGCCTTGCAGCTGCCGCATTTTATGCACTTGCCGCTGTCTATTTTATGCGGCTTTTTCACTTCGCCGGATATCGCGCCTACCGGGCATTTTTTGCTGCACAGCGTGCACCCGCGGCATTTGTCAGAGTCTATATGATAGCTTATAAGCTCCGGGCATTCTCCGGCGGGACAGCAGTGTTCTTTTATGTGAGCTTCGTATTCGTCGCGAAAATATCTGAGCGTGGTGAGAACGGGATTCGGCGCCGTCTGACCGAGTCCGCAGAGCGAGCCGTCCTTTATCTGAGCGCACAGCTCTTCGAGCAGCTTGATATCTCCGTCTCTGCCGCTGCCTTGGCATATCCGCTCAAGAGTTTCCCTGAGGCGCATAGTGCCGATGCGACAGGGAACGCACTTTCCGCACGACTCGTTCGTTGTGAAATCGAGAAAGAATTTTGCCATGCGCACCATGCAGGTGCTCTCGTCCATAACGACCATTCCGCCCGAGCCCATTATCGCGCCCGTTGCCGAAAGAGCCTTGTAGTCTATAACCGTGTCGGCAAGCTGCGCGGGGATACATCCGCCCGACGGGCCGCCGAGCTGAACGCCCTTGAATTCTTTGCCGCCGCGTATTCCGCCGCCGATATCAAAAACAACATCTCTGAGCGTCTTGCCCATTGGTATTTCAACAAGTCCGCCGCGCTTTATCTTGCCTGTCAGTGCAAAAACTTTCGTGCCTTTGCTGGTCTCGGTGCCGATGGCGGCGAACGCCTCTCCGCCGTTGTTGATTATCCATGTTACATTTGCGAATGTCTCAACATTATTTATGTTCGATGGCTTATTCATATATCCCGACTGCGCGGGGAACGGCGGCTTGAGGCGCGGCATACCGCGCTGACCCTCAAGAGATTCGATGAGAGCCGTCTCTTCGCCGCAGACAAATGCGCCAGCACCTGCCTTGATTCTGAATCTGCATGAGAATTCTGAAGAGAGAATATTTTCACCTATATAGCCTTTTTCTTCGGCTTGTTCAATTGCGTTACGAAGCCTTTTTATGGCCAGAGGATACTCGGCGCGGACATAGACTATTGCCTCTTTTGCGCCTATAGCATACGCCGCAATTAGCATACCTTCTATCAGCGCGTGCGGGTCGCTTTCAATAACAGCTCTGTCCATAAAAGCACCCGGATCGCCCTCATCGGCGTTGCATATCAGATATTTCTTATCTCCTGCACTCTGCCTTGCGGCATTCCACTTGAACCATGTCGGGAAGCCCGCGCCTCCGCGTCCGGCGAGTCCTGAAGTTTTTATCTCTTCAATGACCTGCTCGGGTGTCATTGTTTTCAAAACTTTTGAAAGCGCCGTGTATCCGCCGTACTTTTCGTAATCTTCAATGCTCTCCGGCTCGGTTATTCCGCACCCGCGCAAGGCTATCCTGGTCTGCTTTTCGAGAAAGCCTTTGTCCTCGTCGGATATAACAAGAGAGCTTATCTGCGACATGTTGCCGCTTTCCGTGAAGCTTATGATTTTATCCACATCATCAGGACTTACTTTAACGAGCCTTGCTGTGAGCGCATCGCCGTTATAGATATCAACAATAGGCTCAAGAAAGCACATCCCGATGCATCCGACTGAGTGAACCGTATAATTTCCGCTGTTCTTCTCGTCAAGCAGCTTGTGTATCTTTCCGGCTCCTGCCGAGATGCCGCAGCTGCCTTCTCCGATTTTAATTTTATACATAGGTGCTTGCCTCCTTTGCCTTTTCGGCGATTATTTCTTTGACCCTCTGCGGAGTCAGACTGCCGTAGGTCTCGGAATTTATCATCATGACAGGGGAGAGCGAGCAGCAGCCGAGGCAGGCGACTGTTTTCAGTGTGAAAAGCCCGTCAGGCGTTGTCTCTCCGTTATGTATGCCGAGCGTTTCAAACACGGCTTTTTCTATCATCTCGGAGCCGTTGACATGGCACGCCGTACCCTGACAAAGCATTATAAAATATCTGCCGACCGGCGTGAAACGAAATTGGGCATAGAATGTTGCAACGCCGAAAGCGGTTGCCGGGGCAATGCCCAGCCCGATTGCCGCATGACAAAGCGCGTCTTCCGGCAGATAACCGTAAATATCCTGAATCTCCTGCAGGACGGTTATAAGCGAGCCGACGGTGTTTTTATATTTGTTTATGACAGGCTCAATGAGACTTAAATCGCTTGCCTTTGCCGGATTTTTCATATCTTCTCCTCCGTTGACATAGGTTTATTCAATTATACGCTATGAACATAAGCTTTTCAATATCGTGCGGGCACTTATCTGTATGTAAAATCAGGCGGCGTTTTTTTGTATATTATGCGCGTTGAAAAAGCGTATGGCTTGTTGTACTATTATATTAAGCACTTCATGAGCTGATGGAAAAAACGTGGCAAATAATCCACAGTTTGCCTGATTTTGTCGGTTGAACAGCATGACAAAATGTGATAAAATGTAGACATAACATACGCGCCAATCGGGCGCGTGCGGCAGAGCCGCAAAAGGGAGATTTGAGTGGTGGAAAAGCTGGTTTCAATTATAATGCCGGCGTATAACTGTGTGGATTATATATTAGAGAGCATAAAATCCGTACAGAATCAGTCTTACCGTAACTGGGAGCTTATCGTTGCCGATGACAATTCCACGGACGGTACAGTTGATGCGGTGCGCAGTATGGCGGCAGACGACAACAGAATACACCTGCTTGAAACCGATATCAATCTCGGTCCCGCGGCGGCGCGCAACAGGGCGATAAATGCGGCGCGCGGCGATTATATCGCATTTCTTGACAGCGACGATATCTGGTATCCGGACAAGCTGAGCCGTCAGATAAGCTTCATGGAGCAAATGGGATATGATTTTACATACACCGCGTATGAAAAAATAAACGAGCGCGGCGAGCATATGGGCGTCGTCATTTCCGCGCCGAAAAGCGTAAATTATTCTTCAATGCTTTATCAGGGCGACCCAATAGGCAATCTGACTGTTGTCTATAACGCAGAAAAGCTCGGAAAATTCTATGTCCCCGATATAAAAAAGCGCAACGATTTTGCACTTTGGCTTAAAATAATGCACGACTGCGACCGCGCTTACGGACTCGACGAAGTTCTCGCAAGCTACCGCGTCCGCGCCGGTTCCATTTCATCCACGCGCAAGAGTAAACTGATAAAATATTATTGGGAGCTTTATCACGATATAGAAAAATTATCGAATGTGAAAGCTTCTGCGGCTATGGTGACTCTCGTATTTTTTAAGTCTATAAGACAGACCGACCAAAGAATGCAGAGAGTCAGAAACAATTTCGGAGCAAAACAGATAGCCGGTAGTCCTACGGATATTGAAAAAAGTTCCGAGGACACCGCAAAGGCAGTAAACGATTTAGAAAACATAACCTTCAGACGCACAAATGAAAGCGATACTTCGGCGGCTGTCGATAACAGCAACGATGCTGAATATGCACAAAAATAAGAGGAGCTTTTAAAGCTCCTCTTATTATATACGCGAAAGAGCCGGGTCTGCGGACTGTCAACCACACCCGCAGAGCTCCGACTCCGTCAAAGGCAGCAAATGCTGAAATGCGCTGTTGAAAAGACAATGAACAATAGCTTTTTCACTTAAAAGCGCCCGAAATAATATCAGCTCCGGCTGCCAGTATCATTATGTGTATCCTGCGGCTTAAAATACATAAAAGCCGCAGGAAATTTTTTCTTATTTGCCCGATACCGTGACTCCGTCGAATTCAGCCCATGGCATGAAAGAAAGTCCGTCCGTGGTCTGCTCTTTGGATATCGCGACGATGTTGTTGAGCATGTCGATAATGTTACCGCTTATCATCGTCTCGCTGACTGCACTGCTGACTTTTCCTTTTTCGATAAGAAAACTGTTCTTCGCGACGCCGGAAAAATCTCCGTTTGACGACGGCTGACCGCCGGAGAATCGGTTGACTATCAGACCTCTGTCTATTCCGGATATCATCTCTTCGAGCGTCTTGTCGCCGGGGAGAACTTCGAGGTTATTGCCGCCGTTGAGCGCGCGCGGGAACCCGGTCTTGTTCGCTCCGTACTGCGAAAGAATGAAAGTCTTGAGAACGCCGTCAACAATGATGTCCATGTTCTCGGCAGGGTAGCCGTCGGAGGTAAAACGCTGACCGACCACCGTTCTGCCGTCAAGCGGAACGCTTCTGAGATTCAGCTTTTCGCTCGCGACTTTTGTGTTCAGCGCGTCTTTCCAGGGAGATGTGCCGTCAATAAGCACGCCGGATGATGCAAAATTTTCGAGCGCCGTCTGCAAAAGCTCGTTGAAACAGTCGGGGGAATAAATTACCTTGCCGACGAACTTTTCGCTCGGCGAGACTGTGTTGAGCTGCTTTTCGCTCTCTTCGAGAAGCTGCCTCTGCATACCTGCGTCCATAAACGGCTTGTCGAGATTGTCAAGCGCGCAGAAATATCCGTTAAATGACGAGGCTTTTTCACCCTCATGTGCGGAGAACATCGTGTTGAACGAGTATTCGCCGTGCTCGTATCTGAGGCTTGTTCCGTTGGTGTTCATGTAGAGCTTTTCGCTGTGCTCATAGTCGGAGATAAGCTGCTCGAGAATGACTTTCGGATATTCTTTTTTAGTTTGGCTCATGAATTCCTCTATCCTGTCAAACAGCTTGTCAAGGTCGGGTTCAAAAACTCCGGTTTTGTATTCGGTTTTTGCAGTGAAAGGCGCTATCTGCTCGGCTTCATCGGGAACGGAAGATTCCGCCGCGGCGATGCACTGAGCCGCAGCTTCGTCAATCGCTTCTTTTGTCGCCTGATTTATGCTTGTGACGCCTTTTTTGCCGTCCTTTATCGCTTTCATCGAGATGCTCGTGTTGAATGTGGAGCGCATCAGGCTGAATTTTCCGCCGTCAACGTTCAGCTCGTCCTTTTTGCTTCTGCCGACGATGCACTGAGCCGCATCCGCGCCGCAATTTTTTAGCGCCTTGAGTGTGTATTCTGCTATCTCATATATATCAGTCATTTTTATCGCTCCTTTCTCAGCGTCCGCCGATATTTACTTTGCATTTGACGGCAGGGCCGCCCATTCCGACGGGCATCGGCTGTTTCTTGCCGCACATGCCGGAGCAGGTCCACACCATGTCATCGGAGAGCATATCGACAGTCTTGAGCATATCAAACGCTATGCCCGATATCGTCGTGTCTCTTATCGCTCTGCCGAGCTTGCCGTGTTTTATCTCATAACCCATGCAGACGCCGAACATGAACTCTCCGGTCGTGTCTGCCTGACCGTTGTTGGTCTCCGTGAGAAAATATCCGTCATCTATCGAAGCTATCATATCTTCGAGCTTGTCCTTGCCTGGGAGAATTGCGGTGTTTCTCATTCTTATAAGCGGCTCGTCCGAGAATGCATAAGCTTTCGCGTTGCCCTGCGGCTTGACTCCGAAATGCTCCGCGCTCTCTCGGCTGTTCATGTATCCTCTGAGAATGCCGTCTTTTATGAGAATTGCGTCCTCCGCGGGCGTGCCCTCGTCGTCGACAAGAACGGGCAGGGGAGCCGAGGAGCCGTCCGGCAGGGTGTGAGCGAAGTCGACCATGGTTATAAGCTCGCTTGCGACCTGCTTGTTCATGCAGTGCGCCGCAACCGAACCGCCGAGCACTAAATCGGCTTCAACCGTGTGACCGACCGCCTCGTGCGCGAGTATTCCCGCGAGGTTAGGATGCATCACGACATCTCTGTATCCCGCGTCAGCATATACGCCATCAGCTTTTTTCATAAGGTTTTCATAAAGCACATCTATGCCGCCGAAAAGCTCATCGGGGGAGGAAAATACTTCGGTGAAGAATCCGCGCCCGCCGAATACTTTATAAAGTTCAACATTTGTTCCGTCCTTGGCTTCGGCGGTCAGAAAAACATAGACAAAACTTCTCGGTACAAGCGAATATGAATCGAATCCGTCGTTGACGCAGAGCCTTTTCTCCATCGAATCCGCCCTGATGCTTATCGAGCGGCTGACGAGATCTGGATATTTCTTCGCGATATATTCGTCGATCTCTTTTGCAAATTCAATATATACTTTCTGCTCGTAGTCGTTTATGTCGCCGTTCATCGTCTTTATCCCGGCGGGAATCGGTCTTATTATTTTCGCCTCGTGGCTGACTCTCGAACTCAAAAATGCGGCGTTGTCGCTCGCGGCCTTGAGCACGCTTTTTATGCTCTCTTCCGAGTATTCCGCGCTTGAAGCAAAGCCGTAAACTCCGTTTTTATATACTCTGGCGTTGATGCCGCTCTTCTCCGTGCGTGCGTTGCCGACGAGATTTCCGCCGAGCATAGACACTCCGCGCGAGGTGTTCTTCTGCGCACGCAGCTCTGTGTGGTCGCTGAGCTGTGCCCTGTGCGGCGAAAGAATATCCTTTATCATATGACTTCTCCTTTGCAAAGAATTTTTCTATCTTCGTCCCTGACTATATAGTATATCACTATTATCAGATTTTTCAACTTCGCGCAAAAAAGAAAAGCAAAAAGACAGGCGTTTCAATTGACTTTGATATCCTTAAATGTTATCATTTTAGCGCGAAATTTATTGTGCGGAGGAAGTGCTTTGGGGAAGTTTGAAAAAGTGCTCATAGCGAGCGATTTTGACGGCACGCTCAAGAATGACGAGGGAATAATAACGGACGACGTCCGCTCTGCAATAGCGTATTTTATCTCTGAGGGCGGGTATTTTACCGTCTGCACCGGCAGAACATATCAGGGCTTTCATCTCTATGACCCGTCATATATAAACGCGCCCGTGCTGCTTACAAACGGCTCCATGGCGTATGACTATGAAAAAAACGAGCCTGTGTTCGTAAACGGTATAGATGCCGAACACGGAATCCCGTTCGTCAGGGCTATAATGGAAAAATTTCCGGATGTCTCAATAGAGATGTATCCGTTTGACAGCACCTATGCAATACATCTCGATGACACTTCCCACCGCCATTTTACAAGTCAGGGTATACCCTATAAAGTTGTCAGTGATCCGTCCGAGACGGAGTTCCCCTGGGCGAAGGCTATGTTTGACGCGGAGGGAATATCACAGGAAGTGCAGGCGTTTATGCGCGAGAATTTTGATGATCCCGCGTTTTTGCCGACAAACGGCGGATATATAGAAGTCATGAAGAAAGGCTCAGACAAGGGCACAGGTCTGCTTTTCCTTGCCGACGCTCTCGGCGTTCCTCACGACAGGACTTTTGCCGTGGGCGACGGATATAACGATATCGAAATGCTCGTCGCGGCAAAAGCGGGATTCGTCCCTGAAAACGGTTCGCCGGAGGCGCTCGAGCACGCCGACTATGTTGTGCGCTCGAATAACGACGGCGCTGTGGCAAATGTGATAGAGATACTCGATAATATTCTCTGAAAAGCTGTTTATTTTTGCCAATCACTTGAAGTATCATTAATAAAGTATTATAATAACATTCGACAGAAAAGGCGAATGTGTTGTAAAAGATATCCCCACGGAGGAATCGGATATGGAGATAAAACAGACCAACTTTGCAATAATCGGTCTCGGCGGACGCGGTCAGGGCAACCTTGGCGAGCTTATCAGCATTGACGGCGTAAAGGTTGTTGCCGTCTGCGATAAGTACGAGGACAGAGCACGCCGTGGAGTTGAGATAGTCAAAGAGAAAACGGGCGAAGAACCCGAGATGTATCTCGACTATAAAGAACTGCTCAAGCGCGACGATATCAAGGCTGTTATGGTCGCGACTACTTGGATAACCCACGCCCGCATAGCGGTCGACTGCATGAGAGCAGGCAAGCATGTCGCCATGGAAGTCGGCGGAGCAGCGTCTATCGAGGAATGCTGGCAGCTCGTCAGGGCTTCCGAAGAGACCGGCAAGTTCTGCATGCTTCTTGAAAACTGCTGCTATGACCGCAACGAAATGGCTCTTCTGCGTATGATGCGTGAGGGCATTTTCGGCGAAGTTGTGCATATGCAGGGGGGCTATGAGCATGACCTCAGAGACGAGATAGGTCTCGGACGCGAAAACCGTCATGGCAGAATACATAACTTCAAGAACCGCAACGGTGAGCTTTATCCCACTCATCAGCTCGGCCCTATAGCTAAGGCGCTGCATATCAACCGCGGCAACCGCTTCCTTACTCTTACTTCAATGGCAAGTAAAGCGTGCGGACTCAACACCTGGCTCAAGAACACTCAGGGCGAGGATTATGACCTCGCGGATTACAAATTCAACCAGGGCGATATAGTTACAACTATGATAAAATGCGCCCACGGCGAGACGATAACGCTCGTGCATGACTGCACGCTCCCGCGGCCTTATTCGCGCAATTATAAGATTCACGGCACCCGCGCGGCTTATAACGAGGATGCAAAGGGAATATATATCGACGGCGTGACGAAGCACGAAGAAGGCGACTGGATGCACAGCTGGGAGCCGTTTGAAAAGTATCTTGAAAAATATGAGCATCCGCTTTGGAAAAACTACGCTTCCGAGAGTGAGAAGCACGGCCACGGCGGTATGGATTATCTCGTTTTCTCCGCATTTGTCGAGAGCGCTATGTATGACCTCGAGCCTCCGATAGATGTTTACGATGCGGCAACATGGATGGCTATAACCTGCCTTTCGGAGCAGTCGATAGCAATGGGCAGCATGCCCGTGCCCGTGCCTGATTTCACAAACGGCATGTGGATCGACAGAGCTCCGGCAAGACGCAGCAGATATAACGCAGAGGAAATCTGCGAAGAGTTTTTCAGTGATGAGGAGAAAGGTGAATGAGCTTTTACATCGGTGTTGACGGAGGCGGAACAAAAACGGCGTTTTCCCTTTTTGATGAGGACAAAAATGTAGTCAAAACGGTCTACGGACCGGGAAGCAACCACGAGAATCTCGAGGGCGCGTTTGACGAGGCGAGCGCGGTTATCTGGAACGGTATAACCGAACTTGTCGGCGAGGCGGGAATATCTCTTGACGATGTTGCTTTTTCGCTGATGGGTCTTGCGGGAATCGACCATCAGTTCCAGCATGATATCATGTGCGAGAAGCTTTCGGAAAAGGGGCTTCGGAACTTTGCTATCTATAACGACGGCTTTATCGTCGTTCAGGCGGGCTCCGAGAGCGGCGCGGCAATAGGCTATAACTGCGGAACGGGTACCTGCTGCAACGCGATTGATTCAAAGGGCAATATGCTCCAGCTCGGCGGACTCAGCGAGTGCACCGGCGATATGGGCAACGGTAACTGGATAGCCCAGACTGCATTCAGGCTCATATACGATGAAGTCTATCTCGGACTTGAACCCACTCTTATCACGAAGATGTACTATGATGCATTCGGCATCACTTCGCGCGAGGAGTTCGTCGGAACCGTTGCAAAGCTTGAGACGGAGGAGGCTCCGCTCTATATCAAGACTCTTATCGGCTCGTTCTTCAAGGCGGCGGCTATGGGCGATGCCCCTGCGCTCGCCAAAACGGACGAGATGGCAAAGCGCGGCGCGCAGTTCATCGCGGCGCTTGCAAAGCAGATGGAGTTCGACGGCGACGAGATAGAGGTTGTTCTTTCCGGTTCAATGCACACGAAGCTTCCGAACGATGCTTATATCGAAAAGCTGCACGAGTATGCGCAGCAGATGAGCGGAAGAAAGCTGAAGTTCATAAAGCTCGATAAAGAGCCTGTCACCGGTTGCATAAACTGGATATTCAGGCAGTATAAATAAGGATTTTACAGAAAAGGGAGTAATATATATGAAAGAAATTACAGTAGCAGTCATCGGTTCGGGCAGCACATATTGCCCCGAGCTTGTGGACGGATTCATAAAGGCTCAGTCCTCGCTCAAGCTCAAGAAGATATCCTTTATGGATATCGACGAGAGGAAGAGAACGATAGTCGGCAACCTCTGCCTGAGAATGCTCAAGAAGGCGGGCATAGAGTGCGAGACTCTTCTCACCGATAACCTTGACGAGGCTCTTCAGGGCGCAGACTTTGTTGTCACTCAGATAAGAGTCGGCATGCTTCATGCCCGTTATCTCGATGAGACTATCCCGCTCAAATATGATCTCATCGGTCAGGAGACCACCGGCATCGGCGGCTTCTTCAAGGCTCTGCGTACTATTCCGGTCATGCAGCATATCTGCGACCGCATCGAGGCTATCTGCCCCAACGCATGGCTCATCAACTTCACCAATCCTTCCGGCATCATCACCGAGTTCGTGCTCAACCACACCAATGTCAAGTGCATGGGTCTTTGCAATGTCCCGATCAACATGATCGACGATACAAAAGAGGCTATGGGTGACGACTGCGATATTACATATGTCGGTCTTAACCACCTCAGCTGGATAACCTCCGTCAAGAAGGACGGCAAGGAGCTTATCGACGATATGCTCGCTCAGGGCTTCTCGACAAAAGTTATGGCGAACATAAAGGACGACGGCTTCTCGCTCGATTGCCTCAACGCCGTTCGCGGAATTCCTTCGTCTTATCTCCAGTATTATTATTGCAGAGATGCGAAGCTTAAGCATCAGAAAGAGGATGAGAAGTGCCGCGCCCGCGTCTGCATGGAGATTGAGGAAGAGCTGCTTGAGATGTATTCGGATGAGACTCTTGTCACAAAGCCCGCTCTTCTCGATCAGCGCGGCGGTCACAAGTATTCTCTTGCCGCAGTTTCTCTTATCGATTCTATCGCCAACGATAAGCGCGATGTCCAGATAGTCAACATCAAGAATAACGGCACTGTTGATTTCATGGACGATGACGACGTTCTCGAGATAGCCGCTGTTATCGGCAAGGACGGCGCAGAGCCCGTCGCTATCGACAAGGTCGATAACAGACATATCATCGGTCTTATGCGCGTTGTAAAGGCGTATGAGAAGTACACCGTAGAAGCCGCGACAACCGGCTCCGAGGCAGCAGCTATCAATGCGCTGCTCGTGCATCCGCTCGTCGGCGACTGGGAGAAGGCACACAAGTGCTTCGAGGAGATGAAATGGGCTCACAAGGCTTATCTTCCCGAGTTCTTCCCCAACGATGTTGTCATCAAGTGCTGAAATTAAATATTTTTATCCCGCCGCTTAATACGGCGGGATTTTTATATGCATGAAAAAGAAACGAATTGAAAATTATAAGAAAAATCTATATAATGTATATAATATCAATATATTTGAGATAAAGTGAAAAAATTGCATATTATTCAGCTTTTTTGTCTGTTTTTGAAGTAATATACCAATTGTTACAGTTTTGTTATCGTATGTAACCATTTTTTCATTATGTTGTAAACAGGAATTAATTGCATTATATTTACACTTGTGGTAATATATCCTACGGTGGTTTATTACCGAAAAAATCGGAGGAAAATTGTATTGAACAGTCAAAAATTAACCGTGAATCGTGAAACGGTAATAAAAATTACGGCTGTAGTCGCTATTGCGGCGCTTATGTTCAGCCTTATACTTGTGTTTAACGGCATGATAGGATATGCCGCCGATGATTATCTCTATTTCTTCAAGTACACTGGACATGTTGTCAAAGGCACGCCGGAACGCCTGACGGGAATAAGGGATATTTTTACGGGCATGGTGACGCATTACAAGATCTGTAACGGCAGAATACCGGCGCATTTTCTCCTGCAGCTGTTTACTCTGTTCGATAAATCGGTCTTCAATGTTGTGAACTCCCTGTTCTTTACATTGCTCGGTCTGCTGATATATTTTCACGCAAACTACAAGCGACCGATAAATATACCGCTGCTGGTCTTTATTTATGCCTTTGAGTGGCTTGGAATGAACAAACCCGCATCGGTCTATATCTGGTACAGCGCAGCGTTCAATTATCTGTGGACAACTGTTTGGATACTGACTTTTCTTATGTTCTACCGCATCCATGATACGGAGTCCGAAAAGCCGAAGCCTTCAAAAGAAATTATTCTTTCGGTTCTCATGTTTGTCGCCGGCGTCTTTGCGGGTTGGACAAATGAGAATATGGGCGGCGCAACGATGGGAGCTGTTATGCTCTTCTTGATCTACTTCAAGATAAAGAAAATGCCCGTCAGAGCACATCATGTTACCGGACTTCTCGGAGCCATAACCGGATTCGGAATATTGCTTCTCGCTCCCGGCAACAGAGTGCGTATCGATAATACCCACCGCGAGCGGAATATAATGAAGCATTTGCTGTGGTCGGCGGAGCAGATATATTTTAATATCTGGCGTGCTGTGCTGCTTATGCTTGTAGTTTTGGTAATTGTCCTGTTAATTGTTTGCATCAAAAAGAAAAAGCTCAACTGGCTCCTGCCGTGCATATATCTGCTCACCGGTGCGGCAGCTGCGGGCGTTTTGATAGTTTCGCCCGAAGCGCCTCCTCGCTCTTTCTTCGGCGCAAATATTATGTTCGGATGCGCGGCATTTGTCCTGGCGGCTCAGCTTCTTGACGGCAAAATGGACGGAATTAAGAAAACCGCTGTTGTGCTTTCAGTTTTGGTTGCCCTTGGTTTCAGCGTTATCTATGTCGGAGAATATTATGCGCTCAAGTCCGACAGCATCGCTTATGAAGAGGCTGAGCAGGCGATATATGAGCAGAAAGCGGCGGGCATAAAGGATGTCAAAATACCGCGCAGCCGACCGCGCAAATCTTATTGGTCACTTAATTCATATATGATAAATATTACCAACGATAACGCGAACAACAAATGGTTCAATGATTGGACTGCGGTGTACTACGGTGTTGACAGCGTTACCGTGGTGAAGAAGCCGAAAAAATAAGCAAAAATCTCTGTTTAAAGGTTAAGGTAACAACATGGCAGAAAATGTGAAAAGGAAAAAGAAGAAAAGAGCGGTGCTGATAGTTCTCATGGCGCTTGTGCTTGCCGTTCTTGCTGTGGTTTGCGTATATGAGACCGAGCTCAATAAGCTGGATTCAAACGACGGCGTAGACAACAGCTTCTATGATTCTCAGTTTAAGAACAAAAAAGTCATGGTTATAGTCCCTCACGAAGATGACGATCTGCTTATCTCCGGTCAGGTGCTTCCGCCTATGTACAAAAACGGCGCCGATGTCCGTGTCGTGTTCGCAACAAACGGTGATAAAAGAGTTTCTGCATACACCCGTCAGAGTGAAGCCTGCAATGCGCTTGAAAAACTCGGTATACCGAGAGAGAAAGTAATATTTCTCGGATATCCCGACGGAACGCAGCTCTACGTCGGCAAAAAAGCTTTTTCTTTCTCTTCCGGATGGGATCATACTTATGCGGGAAAGGGATTTAAAGATTATCACTTCGACCGTTTCGGAACTCACGCCAAATATACAGCCGAAAATATGGTCGATGATATCGAAAGTGTTGTTCTCGAATATCGCCCGGATTATATTTTAGCAATAGATTTCGATACCCACACGGATCACCGCGGAGTCAGCATATCGTTTGAAAAGGCGATGGAGCGTATCCTGAAAAAAGAGAGCGGATACACTCCGAAAGTGCTCAAGTGCTTCGGCTATTCACTTGCGTGGAAATCAAAGCCGGATTTTTATGCACTTAATATCAAGAGCACCGTGATGCAGGACAGAGAGAAGAATAACGATCCGTCATATGAGACCGATGTTCCGCAATACAGATGGAATAACAGGATCAGACTGCCGATAGATAAAAAGTCTCTCAGCCATTCGATACTCAGATGTTCCGAATATAAAGCGCTCAGCGAGCATCTTTCACAGTATGCTTATTGCTATTCCGAGCGCATAATAAACGGCGATTCGGTCTATTGGAATCGCCGCACGGACAGCCTCACATATAATGCCGATATCAGCGTGTCCTCCGGCGATGCTTCGTTGCTTAACGATTTCAGACTCATCGGTGTCGGAAACAGGACTGCCGGTCTCCATGTCAAGCTTGAAAACTGTGTGTCGAGATTCGATAAAAATGATGCACAAAAGACTGTGACTGTGAAATTTGACAGCCCTAAAACGGTTTCATGTGTGTCTCTGTATGACAACTTCGGGCTCAATTCAAATATACTCGGCGGAGTAATCACTTTCAGCGACGGAAGCAAAGTCGAAGTTCCCGCTCTCAATGCCGACGGCAGCGAGACCCGCGTTGTGTTTGAACCGAAGCATAATATTACTTCTTTTACATTCAAAGTGACCGAGTATGAGGGCGTGGCGGGACTCGATGAGATAGAAGCTTTTGAAAATGCCGATTATGATATGGGCTTCTCTCTTATAAAGCTCAAGAATGCCGATACGGACGATTATATATATAATTATCTTATCACTCCCGATGAAAAGTCTCTGAATCTCGGCGTATATCTGTCCAATCCGAACGCCGGATACACAATTAAAATAATCGAAGGCGACAGCGTAAAACTCGAGGGAAACACGCTCGTGTTTGACGATGATTTTGAAAAATGTACGGTTCGCGCGGAGCTCAACGGCGATCCTTCAACCTATGATCAGATAACAGTCAAGCGCCTCAGCGAAAGGGAGCTCAAATCATACGAATCGTTTGAAAAGGTGAACAAAACCGTCTTCAAAATCGATACACTCCGTCTCAAAATGAAGAACCTTTTTGTCAACGGATATGTTTATGAGGAGCTGAATGATTTTGTTAAATCACTTGAAAAGAAAGCCGGCATAGAGATCAGTGAATAATTGTTGCAAATAATGAAAATTTGTGATACAATTCAGAAGCTATATTTGTGCAATTTCGGAGGGAAAGATGAAATTATCCTTAGTAATTCCCTGCTATAACGAGCAGGATAATGTTGAATTATTTTATAACACCGCAACTGAAGTTTTTAAAGACAAAGGCTTTGATTATGAGCTCATATTCGTCAATGACGGCAGCCGCGATCAGACGATGGACAAGCTCCGCCACATCTATGAGATAGCCGATGAAAATGTAAAAGTTGTCGGATTTTCGCGCAACTTCGGCAAAGAGTCGGCTATATATGCCGGGCTCAAAGAGAGCAGGGGAGAAATGGTCTGCCTTATCGATGCCGATATGCAGCAGCGCCCTGAGCTGGTACTTGATATGATGGCGATACTTGACAAGGATCCCAACTACGATGCCGTGGCATGTTATCAGGAGGACAGACGCGAATCAAAAGTTCTCTCGGCTTTCAAAGATTGTTTTTATAAGATAATCAATAAAACTTCGGAGATCGAGTTCAAAAGCGGCGCAAGCGATTTCAGACTTCTCAGACGCTGTGTGGTCGATGCCGTGCTCAGCATGAGCGAATATCATCGCTTCTCCAAGGGCATTTTCTCGTGGGTTGGATTCAACACATATTATATGCCCTATATCGTTGAAGACCGTGCAAACGGCACTTCAAAGTGGAACTTTGCGAAGCTCTTCAAATATGCAATGGACGGCATTATCGCTTTTACTACTACGCCGCTCAAAATTGCAACTTATATCGGCTTGACATCTTCTGCCGCGTCCATAATCTACATGATAGTTGTCATAATCCAGAAGCTGGCGTTTGATATCAAGGTTCCCGGCTACGCCACAACCGTTGTGCTCATTCTTCTGCTCGGCGGTCTTCAGCTTTTCTGCACCGGCATGGTCGGCGAGTATCTTGCCAGAACATATATTGAGACGAAGCACAGACCGATATATATCGCAAGAGAAGTTCTTGATTACGAGGACAAATAAATCAAAAAACATGACTGCGGCAGATATTTACCGCAGTCATGTTTTTGCAATGCGTATTGTACGAGTTTTTTTGAAAAAACTATTGACAAATCCGCTTCTTTTGATATAATAGATAGCGTTCCGAACGAACTTAATATTTGGGGGTATAGCTCAGCTGGGAGAGCGCTTGAATGGCATTCAAGAGGTCAGCGGTTCGATCCCGCTTATCTCCACCAAGCGAAAAGCCTTGAAACTCAACAGTTTCGGGGCTTTTTTGCTTTTGTGTACGATTAGAAAACACATATTTTCTAACACTCCTTCTAACACTTGAGTAAAATGACAAAAGCAAAAGCGCAGATAACCGCTGCGGCGTAAATTATATTTCTGCTGACTTTTTCTCACCAATGTGACAAAACAAAACCTTGTCTTTGAATTTTCTGCGATGTATAATAATGTTGAAAATGTATTATAACAGGGGGTATATTATATGAAGATAATCAGAAATGCAATAAGATGCAAAAAATGCGGCGAGGTTATCGAGAGCAAATCCGTACACGATTTCAAATTCTGCTCATGCGGCGCATGTGCCGTTGACGGAGGACACGAATATCTCCGCAGATGCGGTGAGCTCGAGGATTGGGAAGAGCTGGCGGAGACCGAAGAAACTGATGACGACTGATTTCGCCTGACAAAATACAGCCTGTGCTGTACATGTAAATTTGTGTTAAAAGTTAATTGGCAACCCTGAGGCTTAATCGCTTCGGGGCTGTTACTTTTTTGTGTTATATTTGTCTGCGCTGTTGGCGAGTAAGTCTAAAAAGTGTTGCGTAAACGCAACATTTCTGTTATCATTTACTTATATTTTCGGAAAACTCGCAGGCTTTTGCCTGACGGCGAAAGGATATGGCGTAACAATGAAAAAAGCGGGTGTTTGCGGCCACTTCGGATTTGGGTGCAGCTTGCTCAACGGTCAAACAGTGAAAACAAAAAATGTGACCGACGAGCTCCAAAAATATTTTGGCGATGCTCAGGTGGCTGTTGCTGACAGCTGCGGCGGGATAAAAGCCATGCCGCGAATGGCAATCGATGTTTTAAGGCTGTTCAAAAACTGTGAAAATATAATAATGATGCCCGCAAACAGGGGACTGCGCGTTTTTGCGCCGCTGTTTTTGTTCTATAACAAGCTTTATCACCGCAGGATACATTATGTGGTCATCGGCGGATGGCTCGATTCTTTTTTGGATGAGCATAAACGGCTTGTCAGACTGCTTAAAAAATTTGATGCTATATATGTGGAATCGGATATGATGAAATCCGCTCTGCAGAGACGGGGCTTTGAAAATGCGGTTGTTATGTACAATTTCAAAGAACTTGAGCCGCTGGCAGAGAGCGATATTGAATACCCCAAAAGCGAACCATATAAGGTCTGTACTTTTTCGCGTGTTATGAAAGAAAAGGGCATAGAAGACGCGATAAATGCGGTCGAGAGCGTCAATGCCCATTTCGGAAGAACGGTATACACGCTCGATATTTTCGGTCAGGTTGATGTCGAGTATAAAGAAAGATTTTCACAGCTTGAAAAGTCATTCCCGGATTATATCAGCTACGGCGGAGCTATTGAGGCGAATAAGAGCGTTGAAACGCTGAAATCATATTTTACGCTGTTGTTTCCGACCTATTATAAAGGCGAGGGCTTTGCCGGGACGCTTATCGACGCCATGTCAGCCGGAGTGCCGGTGATAGCGAGCGACTGGAAATATAATCCCGAGTTTGTCGTTCCCGGAAAGACAGGAGTTATAATAAAAAACTGCAATGCCGAAAGGCTTGCCGAGGAGCTTATAAATATCGCAGCCGCTCCGGAAAAATGGAACTCAATGCGACTTTCTGCGTTCAAAGAATCGAAAAAATACAAGCCCGATATTGCAGCCCGTCCGCTTATAGACAGAATAAACGGCTAAGACCGTACTCATAAAAAGAAGTAATTTCTTTGAGGAGGAAAATATATGTCAAATGAACCTAAAGTTCATCTTATAGGCAACGCACACCTTGATCCTATCTGGCTCTGGCGTTGGCAGGAGGGGTGCGGGGAGGTGCTTCAGACTTTCCGCAGCGCGCTCGACAGGCTCAATGAATATCCCGATTTTGTGTTCACTTGCTCGTCTGCGGCGTACTATAAGTGGGTCGAAGAAATCGATCCCGATATGTTTGAGGAGATAAGATCGAGGGTCAAAGAGGGGCGCTGGGTGCCCGTCAACGGCTGGTGGGTTCAGCCGGACTGCAATATGCCCTCGGCGGAGAGCTTTGCCCGTCAGGCGCTCTATTCTCAGCTCTATTACAACGAAAAATTCGGCAGGATATGCAAAACCGCATACAACGTGGATTCTTTCGGCCACAGCGGAATGCTTCCTCAGATTATAAAAAACGGCGGTATGACCGCATATGTCATGATGCGCCCCGGTGCTCATGAAAATGCCGAGATACCCAATATGTTTATGTGGGAGAGCCTTGACGGCACTCAGATACCGACTTTCCATATCCCGGATGCGAGCGGATACGGTTCGGGCAATGCCGAGGCTATAAACAGATCGCGCGACCTCGCGGAAAAGCTGATAAACGAAGAGGGGCACGGCATGATGATCTTCTACGGCGTCGGCAACCACGGCGGCGGTCCGACGAGGGGATTGATCGAATATGTTCAGACCCAGCTCAAAAGAGACGGATATCATGATATGGTGTTTTCTTCGCCCGATGCTTTCTTTGAGGCGTATTGCCTTGAAAAAGTCGAGCTGCCGGTCTGGAAAGACGATCTCCAGCACCACGCGAGCGGCTGTTATTCCGCAACGAGCCTTGTAAAACAGCTCAACAGAAAGCTCGAGAATTCGCTCTATTTTTCAGAAGCTTTCGCGACTGTCGCATCTAAGACCGCCGGCATGCGCGACAGAACAGAAGATTTCAAAGAGGTGTGGCTCGATGTCTGCTTCAATCAATTCCACGATATACTCTGCGGCTGCTCTATAATGGAAGCATATGACGATGTTAATGCTTCTATGGGTCACGCGCTGACGATATCAGACAGAATACAGAATGAGGCGTTCCTGCGTATTGCGCGCAGAATAGATACTTGGATCGACGGCGTTTCCGACCCCGTTTGCGAGGTCAGAGGCCACTCCTGCGGCAAGTTCCCGCGTCCCGTGGTTGTGTTCAACCCGCTCTCTTTCCCGGTCAAAGCACCGGTCAGAACATATCACCCGTCAAAGCAGGTGACCGATGATACGGGTAATGATGTGATTTTCAGCAATGTCCGCTCCTCGCGCTCCAACGACTCCCATCTCGACACGGTGTTCATTTCCGATGTCCCCGCAATGGGCTATGCCGTCTATTGGCTCAAATCCTGCTGGGACGAAAACCGCGACCTGCCGGAGATACATATCGATACGGATGTTTCCGCTTTCGGCTTCTCGATGGAGAACGAGTATCTCAAAGTCAAGTTTGACGAGCACACCGGATTCATAACTTCGCTTGTCGATAAATTGAGCGGATATAACTACGCGTCCGCAGATAAACCCATCGCGGTACCGACTGTTATAGATGACCACGAGACCGACACATGGGCGCATATGGTGTTCAGATTCCATGATATCAAAGGTATCATGAAGCTCGAAAAAATCGAACTTGTTGAGAGCGACAACGCGAGAGCCGTTATAAGAACGCGTCACAGCTTCGGCGGATCGTATCTTGTTCAGGACTTCATTCTTGCAAGCGGACAGAAAGTTCTCCGTTCCAAATGCAAAGCACTCTGGACGGAAGATTTTACGCTGCTCAAGATGAGTTTCCCGGTCGGCGGAGAGAACAGAATAAATACTTATGAGATACCCGGCGCATATATCAAACGCCCGACAAACGGCGAGGAAGAGCCTGCGGGACGCTGGGGCGCGATAAGTTTTGATGACGGCGGCAGAAGAACGCTCGCTGTGGTCAACGACTCGAAGTATTCATACGACTGCCCGGACAACGACCTGCGACTTACGGTTATCAGAAATGTTATCTTTGCCGATCACTATTCGGATCGCCCGGCGGCAAACTTCAATTTCACCGACGAGGGAATGCAGAGATTTGAATACGGCATTTTCGTCTGCGACGGTGAAGCCGAGAAAAGCGGCATTATGAATGAAGCGGCAAAGTTTAATATCCGTCTCATGGCTGTTCCGGAAAGCTTCCACAAGGGCACATTGCCGCAGAGAAAGAGCTATCTGTCGGTTGACAAGGATAATATAATAATGACCGCTTTCAAGTTCTGCGAGGACGGCAGCGGCGACTGCATCATGCGTTTCTATGAGACTCGCGGTGAGGACACAAAAGCGCATATTGTCTGCGAATCGTTCAATGCCGATTTTGAGGTCGAGTTCGGTCACAATGAGATAAAGACATTCCGCATTTCAAAAGACGGCAATGTAAAAGAGACGAACTTCCTTGAGGGTATAGTATAATAAGCGAAAGCCGGAGTGAATAAGCTCCGGCTTTTTCGTCCTTTTTGCTCCAAACGACTTGTATCAATAATATTTTATGTTATAATTGGGTTGCAACTCAGGAAAGCGTTAGGGGCGCAAATCTTTGGCAAAGAGAAGCAGTGTTATCGAAGCGAAAAACAGAATACTCTCTGCCTGCGTGAAAATGTTCATAGAAAAGGGCTACAAAGAGACCACCATGCTTGATATAATCAGAGAAGCAGGAGTCTCGGCGGGAACATTTCAGAATATTTTCCGTACCAAGGACGGAGTACTCACAGAACTCGTCAATGTCATGTTTGACAATCAGTTCAGTACCGCTGAAAGCATTGTTGGCGGAAGCAGCGATCCCGTGCTCCTGTATTCTGTCGAGCTGGCGGTTCAGATGACTCTTGCGGAGCTGAATGAAAATCTCAGGCAGATATATGTCGAAGCTTATACGCAGCCGAAAATAAACGAATATATATGCCAAAAGACATCTTCCGAGCTTTATAAATTATTCGGCGGTATAATGCCGCAATATTCGGAGAGTGATTTCTATGAGTCGGATATCGGCAATGCCGGTATAATGCGCGCCTATATGGCTCGCCCGTGCGACAAGTATTTTACGCTCGAAAGAAAGCTTGAAAAACTTCTCAGAATGACTCTCAATTCATTTGATATCCCGAAAGATAAGCAGAATCAGGTTGTTGACTACGTAGATTCGCTTGATATGCGCAGTATCGCAGACGGCGTGATGCAAAAGCTCTTCGAGACTCTTGCGATGAAATTCGATTTCAGCCTCGCCTGAACGATACCACTAATTTTGAATACCTCTGTTCTCATATCTCTTAGCAGTTGGACTGTCACCGTGAAAGCGGCGGCAGTCCTCTGCTTTTTGCGTATATAAAAAGCAGGCGAGATAAATTCCCGCCTGCTTTTGGTTTTACCAACCTGTTACATATCTGTTGAACGTGTCTTCAATGCCGCCGGTGACGGAATTCGGGGCGTCTATAAGCCTGTCGCATCCTACTCGGAAAACCATAACTCCACCCGCTCCGATGAGCAGGGCATAGGCTGTCTTTTTTATCTCCGGCAAACGCGCAGATGAGCAGATAAATAAGATTGACTGCCGCGCACGCGCATATTACGCCGAGAAGAGTTGGAACGAATTTGTCCCCGAGCGGATAGAGATCTGCTATCCAGCCGTATGTCCATGTCGCACTGCTCAAAAACACTGCGGCGCAGACGCTGAGTACAAAGCTCGTGTAGGCGAAAGCGCGGAAATTTATCAAGCTTCCGACTTTTTTGAAAAATTTTATATCAGGACACCTTTCGATTCTTTTTATATCAATTGCAGTGTAACATACAGGTATATTTTGGTCAAGCGGCATTTAGATATAAAAAACTGCCCGACTGCACAGTTGTTGCACTATGCAGTCGGGCATTATAATTTTGTTATTTGCAGACGAGCTCGCCGTTTTCAACATCAACGGTTATGGTCGAATCCGCGTCAAGGTCGCCGGAGAGAATTTTTCTCGCGACGAGGGTCTCAAGGCTGCTCTGCAGATATCTGCGAAGCGGTCTTGCGCCGTAAACGGGATCGAATCCGCGGTCGATGATGAGCTCCTTGGCGGCGTCGGTAACCTCGAGTCCGAGGCTCTTGTCCGCAAGACGCTTCTTGAGGGAGTCGAGCATGATATCGATGATGCCCTTGAGGTTGTCTTTCGTCAACGGGCGGAAGAATATCGTCTCGTCAAGACGGTTGAGGAATTCGGGGCGGAAGCTGCGGCGCAGCTCGTTCATGACGCCCTCGCGAGCCTCTTCAGAGATGTTGCCGTTCTCGTCGATGCCGTCGAGCAGATACTGGCTGCCGAGGTTCGATGTAAGGATAATTATCGTGTTCTTGAAGTCCACGGTGCGTCCTTGGCTGTCGGTTATACGACCGTCATCGAGCACCTGAAGCAGGATGTTGAATACATCCGGGTGCGCCTTTTCGATCTCGTCGAACAGCACGACAGAATAGGGCTTGCGGCGTACCGCTTCAGTCAGCTGACCGCCCTCATCGTATCCGACATATCCGGGCGGCGCTCCGATAAGACGCGAGACGGAGTATTTCTCCATGTATTCGGTCATATCGATACGAACCATGTTGTGCTCGTCATCAAACAGGCAGTCTGCAAGAGCCTTCGCAAGCTCCGTCTTGCCGACACCGGTGGGGCCCAAGAACAGGAAGCTGCCGATAGGCTTGTTGGGGTCGGAGATGCCTGCACGGGAGCGGAGGATAGCCTCTGTGACTTTCTGAACCGCTTCGTCCTGACCGACAACGCGCTGATGGATAACATCGTCGAGGTGGAGCAGCTTCTCGCGCTCGCCCTCCATGAGCTTTGCAACGGGTATACCGGTCCATTTTGCGACTATGGTCGCTATCTCTTCCTCGGTCACGGTGTCGTGAACGAGAGTGTTTTCGGTGCGCTGCTCGCTCTTCTTTTCGGCTTCTGCGAGACGCTTTTCAAGAGAGGGAAGATCGTAATATTTGAGCTTTGCCGCTTTTTCGTATTCGTAGTGAAGCTGAGCCTGCTCAATATCTGCGTGGGTCTGCTCAATTTCTGACTTGAGCTTTTTGACCTCGTCAACGCTCTGTTTTTCGGCTTCCCAGCGCGACTTCATCTCGTTGAACTTGTCTTTGTATTCGGCGAGCTCGGCGCCGAGCTTCTCAAGACGCTCCTTGGAGAGCTTATCCGTTTCCTTTTTCAGAGCCATCTCTTCGATTTCAAGCTGCATTATCTTGCGGCGTACATCGTCAAGCTCCGAGGGCATGGAGTCGATCTCGGTGCGGATGGAGGCACACGCCTCATCGACAAGGTCGATGGCCTTGTCCGGCAGGAAACGGTCGGTAATATATCTGTCCGAAAGGGTAGCGGCGGCGACAAGCGCGCTGTCGTGTATACGAACGCCGTGATAAACTTCATAGCGCTCCTTGAGTCCTCTGAGTATCGAAATCGTGTCTTCGACAGTGGGCTCGTTCACCATAACGGGCTGGAAACGACGCTCAAGCGCGGCGTCCTTTTCTATATATTTGCGGTATTCGTCGAGTGTAGTTGCGCCGATGCAGTGCAGCTCGCCTCTTGCAAGCATGGGCTTCAAAAGGTTGCCTGCGTCCATGCTGCCCTCGGTCTTGCCTGCGCCGACTATTGTGTGCAGCTCATCGATGAAGAGCAGTATCCTGCCCTCGGATTTTTTTATCTCCTCAAGCACGGCCTTGAGTCTCTCCTCGAATTCGCCGCGGTACTTAGCGCCGGCGATAAGGGAACCCATGTCGAGGCTGAAAACAGTCTTATCTTTAAGTCCCTCGGGTACATCGCCACGGACGATTCTCTGCGCGAGGCCCTCCGCGATTGCGGTTTTGCCGACGCCGGGCTCGCCGATAAGCACGGGGTTGTTCTTGGTTTTTCTCGAAAGAATACGAATGACATTTCTTATCTCCGTGTCACGGCCGATAACGGGGTCAAGCTCGTTTTCACGTGCGCGTTTGACAAGATCGGTGCCGTACTTCGAAAGTGCGTCGTAAGTATCCTCGGGGTTGTCGCTGGTTACCGGGCTTGTCTTGACCTTTGAAAGCTCATCGACAAAAGCGTTTTTGGTTATGCCGTGGGTATTGAATATTTTTCTGATTTCCGGAGTCATGTTCGTGAATATGCCGATCATAAGATGCTCAACCGAAACATATTCGTCGTTCATGCTCTTTGCCGTCTTTTCGGCGGTGCGGATAACGCGGTCGGTCTCAGAAGAGAGATACATCTCGCCGCCGGAAACCTTCGGGAGAGTAGCAATATAAGAATCAAGCTCGCCGAGAACGGTGTTGCAGTCAACGCCCATCTTGCCGAACAGGGATGGGATGAGTCCGCCGTCCTGATCAAGCAGAGAGTAGAGCAGATGCTCGGGGACGAGCGACTGGTTGTCGTTCTCTCTTGCTATGTTCTGCGCGTTCTGTATTGCCTCAACGGTCTTCTGAGTATAGTTCTGAGTGTTCATAAAATCACCTGCTTAGTCTGAGTTTTGAGTTATATTATTATTGACTGCCGCGCGATGTATTCGGCGTAGCAGTGCTCGATATCTGCCGGAGAATATCTGCCGGCAAGGAAGCCTTTCATAAGTTTGTCAAACAGCTCTATATATCCGGATATAGCCTGCGCGAGCTCCTCGGTTGAGGAGTTTTTCTTCGGCACGACTATACTGCGGCAGAACTTGTTATAATAGAGGGCATAGTCAACATTCTCCACTCCGTAGTGGGGGAGATATTTTTGCTCTATACCGTGCCACAGGCGGAAGAAGTCTGTCATGTCGGAGATAAGCGCGGCGCTCTGCGTGCGGAATATCACCGAAAGCTCGCCGATGGAATCCTGCCCGTTTTCATACAGCTCCACTTCATATTTGACGGTAGGGCGGTATTTATATTCCAGACTGCTCTTGAGCGACATTGTCAGGTCGTTCGGAGTGAAGAACGGCACAAGCTGCCCGTATGAAGCGACCGCTTCTTCGATAGCCTGGAATACATCATTTATGCGCCTCTGCGGCGTGACCATGCCGAAATATTCGGCAAGTATCTGATTTATTAAATTCGATCGGTTGGTGCCTTTTTGGTGCGCAAGCCTATCCGCTTCGCGGACGACTTCGTCGCTGAGCATCAAACTGTATAATGTTTTCTTCAAGAGTATCAACTCCTTTTGTTTTCTGTTCCCATGATATACCTATTTTAAAAACTTGTCAATATATTTATATAAATGTTCATACAAAGTTAATAAAACCCAAAACGAGTTTACTAAAAAAGGCTGTCCGAAGGGCAGCCTTTTAAATATAGCTTTAAGATTTTGAGCGTTTTCTCGGCGGCATCTTTTCTCCAAGCACAAATGGTGCGATTTTGTGTATAGGTAAAGCCACCAAAAGGCACAGCCCGATGGAGAGCAATGCCGCAATAGCGCTCCAGAACAGAGATTTGTCGGCGAGTCTTTCCGATATAAACGGGCACAGTGTGTGGAAAAACACTACCGGGAATTTGTGCATAAGGAGTATCGGCATAGTGTTGGAGCCAATATAAGATATAACTTTAAGCTTCGGGATGAAGAAACACAGCAGGGTGAATCCGAGTACGGACATAAAAGCGGATAAATAAAATATCAGTATTCTGCCGTATTCGCTGCTCTGATATCCGACGAGAATGTTCAGCTTCAGTGCCGAAAATCCTCCGGCGGCGACGCATAACAATGATAAAATAAATATGTATGGCTTGCGCAAGGTTTTTTGATTTTGTGCTGCAAATTTTGAGAATAAAACCCCGCTCAGAGAAAACGGGAGCATTGCTATGGCAACATCAGCCTTGAATATCGGCGCTTTTGTCGGAAACAGAGAAAATTTATATATTACATATTGTATGACAATTGCTGCAATTATAGATACACCGAACAAGGCGTATGACAATCGGCGTTTTGAAGCTATTCGGTCCATTACAAATGTTATGGCATACAAAAACAGCAGTTCAAGAAACAGACACGGCAAAAACCAAAGCGGAGTGTTTGCGGCGCAGTATCCTTTTAAAGTGCTTATGATTATGGCGGAAACGCCGCTGTCGATTGCCTTCTCCGCGAATGACGAGACGAACTTGCCAAGAATAGCATATGCGCCCCAGCTGACTGCGGCAAATATATAAAACGGCACGAGAAGGCGCGTCAGTTTTTGAATCAGAAACTTCCAGAATCCGTTCTTGCCGCGCGAAAATGTAACGCCGGTCAAAAAGAAAAACAGCGGAACATGAAAAGAATATACATATTGAGCATAGATTCCCTGGTCGTGAAACACATGCCCGATAACTATAAAAAATATACCGATAGCCTTAGCGGCATCGAAAGCAAATATCCGCTCTTTTGAGTTGCTGTTTAAAGTGCTCATTTTTCTCCAATCGGTTTGCAATATTGCTGTATTAATAATTTAAATATAATGCCTGCGTTTTTATACTAACAGGATTCTTTTTGTGTGTCAAGGTTTGCAAATTTCGACTGAATCGGATTATATAAAACCATAACTTTTTATTGCACCGTACATGTTGTTTCTGATATACTTAAACACATGAAATTTGAGCGAAATATAAAAGATGAAAATATTACTTCGGAGATGATAATATGATCTTGTTCTTTACAGGAACGGGCAACAGCAGATATATCGCACGCAGGATTGCCGATTCGCTCGGCGACGAGCTGCTGAATATGAACGAAAGAATTAAAGCGTGGGATACATCTGAGATAAGCGCTGACGGTTGTCTTGTTTTTGTCGTTCCGACTTACGGTTGGCGCATTCCGCGCATTGTCGAAAAGTGGATAGACGAGACTCGGTTCAGCGGGAATTTCAAGGTGTGGTTCGTTATGAACTGCGGCGGCGAGATAGGCGATGCGGACAAATATATCAGGCAGTTATGCTCAAGAAAGTCATTTGACTATATGGGTGTCAAGCAGATAGTGATGCCTGAAAATTATGTTGCTATGTTCGGCGTGCCGAATGATGAGCAGGCTGCACGGATAATTGAAAAGGCTCAGCCAGATATTGCAGACGCTTCAGAGACTATAAAAGCCGAAAAGAAATTTGCTCAGCCGCGCAGAAATGCTTATGATAAGCTTATGAGCGATATAGTCAACCCCGTGTTCTATAAATTTTTCGTCAAGGCGGACGCCTTTACGGCAAATGACAAGTGCATCGGATGCGGCAAGTGTGCAAAAATGTGCCCGCTCAACAACATTGAATTGAAAAACAGTAAACCGGTCTGGGGCAAGAATTGCACTCACTGTATGGCGTGCATCTGCCTCTGCCCGACGGAAGCCATTGAATACGGCAAGAAGAGCGTCGGCAAACCGAGATATCATCTTGATTAAAAGCAAAGGAAGTATGACTCAAAGCCATACTTCCTGTTTTTATTTTCTTTTTCCGAGCGCTATCATAAGAGCGCCGACGGCGGCGGTCGCCGCGGTTCCCGCCCATATGCCGTATTTTAGTTTTTCCTTGTCATCCGCATCGTTTATGTAGCGCATTATTGAGACCGGAGTCTTTTTGAATAGGTCGAAATATGTTACCGTTCTTGTTTTATACTCAAACGGCTTGGCTTCATCGAGCCCAAAGATACGCACGCCGCGCATCTTGTTGCCGTAGCATCGAAATGACGCGCAGGCTGTTTGGATTATGTCAATATTATCAACTTTGCCCTCAAAGCAATTTAGATGATCGTGACCCGCGACTGTGGCAAGCACGCCTCCCATTTCTTTCAACGCTTCAAATTCGCCGACATTTTCAGAGCATACGTCCGGATATTCGCCGAGAGTGCCGTGGGCTTTTTGGGGGTCGAGCTCATAAAATCGCCCGTCATGCTCTATACAATCGTTGCTTTTTTCGCACTCGCGTATGAGCTGCACAGTCTCCGGAATTGGGACATGCTGAAATACAAAAGAGGGGAGAACACCGAAAGCTTTTTTGATTTTTTCATTCTTTCGGAGCATCCAATCTATTTTGTTGCGGCTTATGGTTGTGTACCAATTGCCGTCTGCGCCTTTTCCTGCGGAGTCGAGCATCCACACGGTGAAAGCGCGCCGCGTTCCGTCCGACGACATTATCGGGATATCATAAGTTCCGCATCCTGCGCCGACGTCCGCGCCGCTTCCGACGCACGATGAGTAATTGCCGTATATTTCCGACTGCTCGTATTTTTCTATGCAGTTCATGTCATCGTGGTTCCCGTACAGCACGGCAAACGGTATCTTTCTCGCTTCAAGCGGCAGAACAATATGACTTATCGCCCGTTCCACGCGTGATCTCGTCGCATCATGCCCGGAGGCTACCTGCCTTGTGCCTATCACGGCATCGTTTATATGATTGCCGAGTATGTTATCGCCCGTGAACAGAACGAGATCGGGGTGCAGAACATCGCAAGCTCTGTTTATCATCCGGACAAGGCTTTTGCGAACGAGCGGGAGATCCTGCGCGTCGCTTATCTGCATTATTGTGAACTTGCCGTCACTGTTGATTTTCAGCATTCGTTTACCTCTTTTAAAATGCGCCGCCGCAGTTTATACGGCAGCGCATTTGCTTTTATTATTCGGTTTCGTCGCTCTCAGTTGATTCTGATTTATCTATAGAAGCTTCGGGTGTTTCTTCAGTGGAATCGTTGCCGATATCCGACATTTCCGTAGATGCAGTGTCGGACACAACGCTTCCGCTTGCCACTGCGACAGGCTGAGGCTGCTTCTTTCTCTTTTTCAGAAGAATCGCAACAGCGATAAGAATCAGTGCTGTAACAACAGATATGCCGAGTCCGATAACCATTCCGCGCGGAGTGTACTTGAACTTTACGCTGTGGTTCCCTGCGCTAACTCTGACTCCGAGCAGCGCGTCGCCGATGGCGACAATGTCATTCTCGCTGACTTCCTTTCCGTCAACAGTAACTTTCCAGCCCTTGTCATATGGGATGGAGGTGTAAATAATACTGTCCTCTGTGGCGTTCAGCGTGCCGGTTATCTCTGTGTCGGTAAAGCTCTCGATATTCAGCGCGCCGCTGTTGAGCTTGTTATAGCCCTCAACGAATTTGTCTGTGTCGAGCCCGTAGACAAAGAAATTGAGCGCACCGCTGTTGACATCATCCTTGACGGTCATTTCAACGGTTATCGGCGTTCCCGCCTTGCACATGCCGAGGTCATAGACATATTCGCGGCTCGTGTTCTGGGAATATTGCTCGTAGCCGACCGAGATAAGAACATCTTCGATTCCGGCAGATTCAACGAACAGATAAACATTCTGATCCTTTTCGGGCGAGACGGTGAACGAAATAGTTCCCGTGCTGTCCGAAGAAGTCTTGTAGTAGTTCATGTAGCCCGTATCAAGACCTATAGAAATAGGATCGATGTTATAGAAATAAGAATCTGTGATATCAAGCCTGTTGAAGACTTCGTCGATTCCGGTTGCGCGGAAGAAGTAGTCATTCTGCACCTCAAACGGATTGTCCGAATCGAAGCTCCATGCAGTGATATCTTCATTCACACAGTAGGCTATCGGGAGCCAGTATTTGTTTCGGTATGCGTGGAACTTGCCGGATGAGCCGACATATTCATAGAACTCATCGCTCAGCGGCGGGTTGTATTCGTTGTTGTCGACAATATACTTGAGCGACATCATTGAATTGTAGACCGGGCTCTGCGGATTGTAGGTGTAGCTGTTGATATAATTGCCGTAGAGACCGAGCTGCTCCTGCAGATTTGCAACCTTTTCGTATGCCATGGACGAGAAGGTGGATACGCCGTTATAGTTATACCATGCGGGATCCATGCGCGCCCTGAGTGAGGTGAGTTCCATACGGTAAGTGTCATTGCCCTCAATATCATCAAGTTCATTCTTGAGGTCTCTGAAATCCTGATAGTCTCCGGCGTATTCGGTCTTTGTTCTGTCCATGCTGTAGTTGTCGGTGTCGGCGCTTATAGCCTCGGCGCAGACGCAGCAGAGCATCAGAACAGCCATAGCCGACGCCTGATATTTCTTGGTCGAGAAGAGATAGAATATAAGCGTATAGAGCACGACAAACAGCAGGCTGATAATAACAGTTGTTTCATCGACGTTCTTTGAACCGACTTTTTGGATTATAACTATTCCAGAAAGAATAGCTATTCCCGCGCCGAGTATCTCTTTGCCGGAGAACTCGGTAATGTGTCGGAACGCTTTATATGCCAGGGTGAGCAGGATGAACGAATACATGAACGAGAATCTGTAGGGCAGATCGTTCGGGAAATGGAATGCATGCCAGATATAATTGAGCACATTGAGATTGAAGCTGAAATATATCAGCCCGAGAAGAAGCACATTTGCTATCTTTTCTCTTACGGGTATGCGTTTGCAGAAAAGATAGAGCGGGACAAGTATTACCGTTGCCATTCCGCAATAGACATTGGGAAGAACATCGGTTCCGCTGCTTCTTATTGTGGGAGTGACGCTTGCAAGATGATTTGCGAGGAAGTCGAATATCTTGAAATATGACTTGACGGTCTCGGGCCATGTTCCGCTCGTTGCGGAGCAGCTTTGAAGAATAAAATAGACGGGAATGAGCGCGAACGCAACGAGAGCCGCGCCTGCAATGCTCGAAAGAGCAAACGTTATTCCGTCAGACAGGAATGAGTTGTATCTGATTTTATCTTTTAGTTTGCTGTACTGCTCGCCGTCCGGGTCTGTATAAACTTCGAGAACTTTCGTAGTGTCGGAGATGTTGTAACGGCTGAAATAATATACAAGGAAATAGAGCACCGCAAAGATGCACGCCATGTAGCCCATATAATAGCTCGTCATAAGTGTCATCGACAGCGAGAAAATGTAGAGAGCGGGTCTGCGCTCGTTGATGATGCGCTCAATGCCGAGAATCATCAGCGGGAACAGAACCATGGCGTCGAGCCACATCAGATTCCAATAATAGGCTATAAAGAAGCCACAGAAAGAATAGAGCACACCGAACGCTGCGGTTATGGGCGAATGCTCGCCGAACGACTTTTTGAGATAATAGCAGAAGGTCGCGCTCGAAAACGCCGCAGCGAGAAGAATCATTGTTGCTATCGCCTCGGGCATATTCTTGTGGCCGAAGATGAGCATGACTATCGAGAGCGGGCTGCACAGATAGTTATAGAAGTTGCCGAGAAAGCTGCCTCCGAGACCCGTATTCCACGAGTAGAGGAAGCTCTTCATCTGAGTAACGCGGTCATAGAACTCCGCAAAAAGCGGGCCGTACTGGTGATAGAGATCCATTCTCAGAATAGTGACGTCACCGAACGGTATGAGGCTGTAGCAGATATAAACTATCAGCATTATAACTGCCGAGCAGCCGAAAGCGAGCCAACAGTATTTGTTATCTTTGAAAATTCTGCTGATAACAGATCCTTTTTCATTTTTTATTTTCATTTCTTTACCTGCCTTATTTTTTTATCTTTTTGATTGCCTTCTTTGCCATAGGCAGAAGTTTTTCAAACCCGAGATACATAACCTTGTCAACCGGCATATCAAACTCGCCGACATATTCGAAAATATGGGGAACGAACTTTATCTTGAACTTTGAAAGATGGTCTTCAAAGCTTCCGTCAACTCCGCCGAGATTGAAATAGTCGCATCCGGCGTCTATGGAATCGCAGACTCCCGCATATATAAGCCCGACAGATGCACAGAGGGTCGAGAGCACAGAGAGATCGGAGCCGGCATAGAGATACTCGGCAATTTTGAGCTTCGCCTGCGGATCGGGCATAATGACAAGGCTGGCGGCGAGATTCACGGTGCTTCCCTTTTTTTCGATAAGAGCCTTTGCCTCATCGAGCTTGCGCGTGTTTTCGGGAATGTTCTGCTTCTTTGCAATCAGCCCCTCGAGATATTCAACATATCTGTCAAGGTGCATGCGCGCATAATATATGACCGCTCTGTCGCCGAACGCATGGCGTATCTTTTTGAAATATTCTTCGTTTCTCAGCGAGATACCCTGGCGCTTTTCGGTCTGACCGAGCAGGCGGACAAATTCCGAAAGATCGTCGTCCGGGTTGGCTTTTATGAACTCGATGCCCTTGGAATTATGGAACGAGCCCATATAATAGCGGGTCTTTTTGGGAACAGCTTTCAAAAATCCCGCGCTGTCGATAGGTCCGTTTTCGTTGAAGAGCGGGATAGCCATGTTGAATCTCGGCTGAAAATATGCGTTTATGTCGGTGCTCAAGCCCCTGTGAACAAATCCGCACTCCTGCATGACTCTTATCGTCTCGTCAAATGAGTTGCCGAAATCGGCGGCATTCTGCTTTTCGTAGTTTTCTCTTATTACGAACGGGTCTGCCTTAACGGCAATCGCGCCGATCTTCTTTGCGTATTTTTTCAGCTGAGCCGAGAATTCGCGCATTGCCTCTGCGTCGCCGAAATCGCCGACGGGACCGCGCGGGGAATATATGAGCTTTTTGCCCATCGGCAGATGCCTTATCAAAAGAAGTGCGCCTACTGCGGGCGCGCCGTCTTTGTAGAGCATGCATATGTCGTGATCCCAGTTGTCCTTGACCTCGGACCATTCGGGCAGCTGTGTGAAGCAATAGGCAGGGGAGACGTTGAGAAAGTCTCTGTATTCTCCGGCATCCACGCCCGTTTTGAAGTTGTATTCAGCCATTTGCGATTAACTCCTTGATGCTTTTAGTTTTCGGATAAACAAACATATTTTACCACAAGTCGTGCAAGTATGCAATAAATGTAGTATACATATAAAATAATTTACAAATCATATCACTGTTGACAACTTTTGAAGTATGGTTTATAATGACTGCATATTTTAAAAGCTGTGACGGGAAGAAGTAGCTGTATTATGCCGGCAAAGAGAGTCTCCGGGCGCTGTGAGGGGACGCGGCATGGCGGCGAAATACATCTCCGAGCTGCGAGGCTGAACAATTGTAGTAGGTCGAGCCGCAGGCGTGCGTTATACGCTGAGCGCAATGCTCCTGAGACTCCGAAAGGAGTGAACAGAGGTGGTACCGCGGTAATTCGCCCTCTGCACGGTTCTCCGTGCGGAGGCTTTTTAATTTTATGAACAAAATGAAAGGAAAAATAACTATGGGAATTTACGAAGAACTCGTCGCGCGCGGACTTATCGCGCAGGTGACGAACGAGCCGGAAATCAGAGAGATGATAAACAGCGGCAAAGCTACATTCTATATTGGTTTTGACTGCACCGCAGACAGCCTCACGGCAGGTCATTTCATGGCTCTTACGCTCATGAAGAGACTGCAGATGGCTGGCAACAAGCCGATAGCTCTTATTGGCGGCGGCACCACAATGATAGGCGACCCCTCGGGACGCACCGACATGAGAAAGATGCTCACCCGCGAGGATATCAATCATAACGCCGAGTGCTTCAGACGCCAGATGGAGCGTTTTATCGACTTCGGCGAGGGCAAGGCTCAGATGGTGAACAACGCCGACTGGCTCCTCAACCTCAATTATATCGAACTTCTTCGCGAGGTCGGCGCCTGCTTCTCCGTCAACAATATGCTCCGTGCCGAGTGCTATAAACAGCGCATGGAAAAGGGACTGAGCTTCTTTGAGTTCAACTATATGATAATGCAGAGCTACGATTTCTACTATCTGTTCAAGAACTACGGCTGCAACATGCAGTTCGGCGGCGACGATCAGTGGAGCAACATGCTCGGCGGAACCGAGCTCATACGCAAAAAGCTCGGCAAGGATGCTCACGCAATGACTATAACACTCCTTACCGACTCCCAGGGTCATAAGATGGGCAAGACCGCGGGCAACGCCGTTTGGCTCGATCCCAAGAAGACTTCGCCCTACGAGTTCTATCAGTTCTGGCTTAACGTCTCCGACGAAGAGGCTGCGCGCTACATTAAGATCTTTACCTTGCTGGGGCGTGAAGAAGTTGAAGCCCTGATCGCCGAGCACAGCCTTGATCCCGGCCGTCGCCAATTGCAGCGCCGTCTTGGCGAGGAGGTGACAGTGATGGTTCACGGCCGCGAGGAATACGAAAAAGCTCTGGCTGCTACGGAAATCCTCTTTGGTAAAGCAACAAAAGAGAGTTTGCTGAAGCTTGATGAGAAGACTTTGCTCGCCGTCTTTAGCGGTGTGCCTCATTTTGAGGTGGCGCGCGCCGAGGCCGTGGGCGCTAAAGCCGTTGACCTGTTTGCCGAAAAGACGCAATGTTTTGCCTCAAAGGGCGAGATGCGTAAGTTGGTGCAGGGCGGTGGTGTTAGTCTGAACAAAGAGAAGCTCTCCGCC
>OLQM01000846.1_pt1 | contig 35452 bp, 36 predicted proteins | sample 1673161 | NCBI WGS metagenome assembly OLQM01 (sample SAMEA3136761, study PRJEB25190) | human gut metagenome | reverse complement strand
CCGATGATAGAGCGTATAATCCAGAACGAGCCGAAGCCCGCGCCGAAGTTCATCGTCGATCCGAGCGTCGACGATTTCTACAAGTTCACGCGCGACAGCTTCCGCATGGAAAATTACGAGTTCACGCCTTTTGACGAAAAAATACCCGTAGCGCTGTAAGGACAGAGGTAACACCATGGACGCAATAGTTGCAGTATATTCCGATTGGGGCATCGGCGACGGCGGCACACAGCCCGTCGTCCTCAAGGCCGACAGACGCCATTTCCGCCGCCTTACCGACGGCTCCGCCGTCATAGTAGGCCGCAAAACGCTTGAGGATTTTCCGGGCGGCAAGCCCTTGGCGAACCGCTTCAACATCGTCGTCTCCCGTCAGGGCATCAACGTAGACGGCGCGCTGGTCGTGCACAGCACCGGCGAGGCGCTGGACGCGGCGGAAGACTTTGAACCGTGCTTCGTCATAGGCGGCGCAAGCGTTTACATGCAGTTTTTCAACTATCTTGAGCGCGTATACGTCACCAAAATAGACATCGAGCCGCCGTCTGACAGCTTCTTCCCGAACCTCGACCGCAACCCCGAATGGGAGTGCGTCGCGCAGGAGCCGTGGGAGGAGGAGAACGGCATACGCTACTGCTTCTGTACCTACGAGAGGAAGCTCAGCCTATAAGCTCGCATCCCGGATAATAATGAGCCAGTATCGCCCGATAGTCAGCGCCGTCCTCGGCCATGACCTTCGCGCCGTACTGGCTCATGCCGACGCCGTGGCCGTAGCCCCTGACGGTGAAATGAAAGCCGCCGTCATATTCAAGCTCGAACGCCGTGGAGCGGAGCGAAAACAGGCTCCTGAGCTCCGTCCCCGCCACGCTGACGCCGCCCAGAACGACGCTGGCCACGCGCCCGCTCTCGTCGCGGGAAATCTCGCCCACCCAGCCCGACGCGTCGCCGGTGAAGTCCGCTTCGGGGTGCGCGGAGAGCAGCGTGTCGCGGAAGTCAAGCTCCGAGCAGTCAACGCGGCTAACAAAGTTAGGCACGTCTTCCTCTGTCTCCGGACTGCTGACGCTTATGAGGTATGGCCGCGCGCTCCATATGCTGCCGCTGGCCTCAGTCGCCCCGGCGGACGAGGAATGGAACGCCGCAAACACCGCTTCCCCGTCGTAGCTGAGATACTGCCCCGCCGTCGCCGCGACTGCAGCGCTTATTTTTTCCAGATACATGTCGTAGTCCGTGCCCCATTTTTCGCGCAGTGCGGCGTCGTTCTGCCACGCCTGACAGCATTTGTAATCGGCGCACACCTGAGCGTCGCCGTGCTTTTCGCCCGCGGCGCAGTTCATCGCGTATGCCCGTTCAAAGAAAAGAGCAGAGGACCTGCGCCGCAGGTCCTCTGCTCTTGGTGCCGGTGACCGGACTCGAACCGGTACGCTGTCGCCAGCGGTGGATTTTGAGTCCACTACGTCTACCAATTCCATCACACCGGCAGAGGAGACTTTACTATTATAGCCGAAGCGGCGGCGGATTGCAAGAGTAATTTTCCCGCCCATCACTCCGTAGCTACGGCCAACAGCTCCGGAACGGTGTCCACGATGCACCGGGCACCGGCCTGCTCCAGCAGCGCCCGCCCCCGGAAGCCCCAGGCCACTGCCGCCAGCGGCAGCCCCGCCCGGCGGGCCATCTCCACGTCTACCTCACTGTCGCCCACATACAGGGCGTGCCGGGCGTCTGCGCCCAGCTGCTCCATGGCGCTCCACACCATCTCCGGTGCGGGCTTGGAGGGGATACCGTCCCGCTGCCCCAGTGCCGTCACCCCCGGAAAGAACCGGGCCGCCAGCGTGCGGGTGGTCTCATCCGGCTTGTTGGATACCACCGCCAGCTTCAGCCCCCGCTGACGCAGCTGCTCCAGCAGCTCCGGGATGCCCGGATAGGGGCAGGTGCGGATGCAGTTGTGGGCCTGATAGTAGGCCCGGTACTCCGCCAGCACCTTCTGCTCCTGAGGATATCCCTCCGGCAGCGCCCGGTGGATCAGCGGCCCGGCGCCGTTTCCCACGAAGCGCCGTACCTCCTCAAGGGTCCGCAGAGGCAGCCCGTGAGCCGCCAGCACGTGGTTCACGGCGTCCTGCATATCCGTCAGGGTGTCCAGCAGGGTGCCGTCCATGTCAAACAGGATCGCATGATATCTGCCCATGGCCGCCCTCACCCCCGGATCAGGGTGGTCAGACCGGCGTGGGCGGCGGCCTGCTCCGCCTCCTTCTTGCTGTGGCCCTGACCCTTCCCGATGGGCTGCCCGTTCAGCAGCACACGGGAGGTGAATACCTTGGCGTGGTCCGGACCGCTGGCGGAGACCAATTCATATTGCAGCGTCTGGTTGCTGCGCCGCTGCACCAGCTCCTGCAGCTCCGTCTTGTAGTCCCGGCGGCGCTCCTCTACATCCGTCTCCCGCTCCTTATCCAGCAGGACCCGGTGAATGAGCGCACGGGCTGCCTCCAATCCGCCGTCCAGATATACGGCGGCAAAAACGGACTCCGTGGCGTCCGCCAGAATGGACGCCCGCTGCCGGCCTCCGCCGGCCTCCTCGCCCTTGCCCAGCTTCAGATAGGATCCCAAGTCGAGACTCTGGGCCACCTCGTGCAGACTCTCCTCGCAGACCAGTGCGGCCCGGATGCGGGTCAAGTCCCCCTCCGGCAGATCCGGGTGCTTGCGGAACAGATAGTCCGCCGTCACCAGACCCAGCACGGCGTCCCCCAGAAACTCCAGCCGCTCATTGCTATGAATGCCCAAGCTGCGGTGCTCATTGGCGTAGGAGCTGTGATATAAAGCGCCCTCCAGCCGCTTCCGATCCCGGAAGGTATAGCCCAGACGCTCCTCTAAAGTACGCATTGCATAACTCCTTTCCGTCCGGAAAAGAAAGCCCCGTGGACAAACTCCAACGGGGCGTTCTTTCTTCACGGTCGTGTCAGCTCATCTTATTGTACAGATAACGAACGCAGTCACCGACGGTTTTCAGCCCGGTCAGGTCGTCCTCGTCGATCTCACCGACGTTGAATTCTTCTTCCATGGCCATTACCAGCTCCACCAGATCCACAGAGTCAGCGCCCAGATCATCCACAAAGGAGCTGTCCATGCTGATCTCGTCAGCATCAATGGCAAACTGTTCAGCGATCAGATCCTGCATCGTCTTGAAGATGTTTTCCATCGTCATAAGATGATTCCCCTCCTTTCGGGTATCGCTCTGAAAGATAATACGGCAATTACCGCCGTGTGTCAACACCTTTTCTGTGAATATTTTCTCGAAGTGGAGTTTATTCCCGTTCCACCTTCATCAGGGCCACATTTTCCTCGATATCCCTGATAATGCCGCTGCGGGCCACCTGCACCGCCTGCCCCATGGCGTTTTCGATAGCCTCGGCGTTGGAGGAGCCGTGGGCCTTGATGACCGGCCGGGAGATACCGATGAAGGCGGTACCGCCCACCTTATTGGGGTCCAGCTTGGCCTTGAAGGCGTTGAGCCCCGGCATGACGCACAGGGCCGCCAGCTTGGTCAGCAGGTTCTTCTTGAACATGGCTTTCAGGGCGCTTCCGGCGAAAGAGCCTACGCCCTCCATGGTTTTCAGCAGCACATTGCCGGAGAAGCCGTCGCAGACGATGACGTCGCACCCGCCCTTGATGGCCTCCTTGGCCTCAATGTTGCCGATGAAGTTCAGATGTCCCGCCGTGTGGGCCTCCCGCAGCCAGCGCAGGGTCTCCTTCTGGAGATCGGTGCCCTTGCTGTCCTCGGTGCCGATGTTCAGCAGTCCCACACGGGGCCGCTCTACCCCAAGCACCCGGTGGGCGTAGTAGCTGCCCAGATAGGCGAACTGTACCAGATATTCCGGGGTACACTCGGCGTTGGCGCCGCAGTCGATGAGTACCGCCTGACCGGTGGTGGTGGGAATTACCGGGGCCATGGCCGCCCGACGGATGCCCCGGATGCGCTTGACGATAAGGGTAGCGCCGGTGAGCAGAGCACCGGTGCTGCCGGCGGAGACCATGGCGTCGGCCCTGCCGTCCCGCAGCATGGTCAGTCCCACGCCCATGGAGGTGTCCTTCTTCCGGCGAAACACCGTGGCGGGGTCGTCGCACATCTCCACCGTCTCAGTGGTGTGGACGATCTCCATGCCCTGGGGCAGCGTCTTTTCGCCGCAGGCCTCCAGCGCCTGCAAAATGGCGGTGGTGTCGCCGGTGAGGGTAACGTCCACGCCCCAGCGCTTCTGACCGGATAGCGCACCCTTGACGATTTCCAGCGGGGCATTGTCGCCGCCCATGGCGTCGATGATGAGCTTCATGACAGGATCTCCTCCTTCCGGGCTTCGATGATGGCCAGCGAGCGCTGGCTCAGCTCGGCATTCTTGTTGCGCTTGCCCTTGACCCGGTGGTCCAGCGGCGGGATGATGCCGAAGTTGATGTTCATGGGCTGGAATACCCCCACGGTCTGATTGCTGACATACAACCCCAGAGCGCCGATGGCCGTTTCCTGCGGGAAGTCGATGGGAGCCTGCCCCTTCAGGCGGCGGGCCGTCTCCACTCCCACCAGAAAGCCGCTGGCGCAGGACTCCACATAGCCCTCTACGCCGGTCATCTGTCCGGCAAAAGCGATACGGGATCGGGACTTCAGCCGGTAATACCGATCCAGCAGCCGGGGGGAGTCCAGATAGGTGTTGCGGTGCATGACGCCGTAGCGCAGGAACTGAGCGTCCTTCAGAGCGGGGATCATGGTGAATACCCGCTTCTGCTCCGGCCACCGCAGGTGGGTCTGGAAGCCCACCAGATTGTAAATGGAACCGTCGGCGTTGTCCCGCCGCAGCTGTACCACGGCGTAAGGCTCCTTCCCGGTCTTGGGGTCCGGCAGGCCACGGGGCTTCAGCGGCCCGAAGCGCAGGGTGTCCTCACCCCGGCGGGCCATGACCTCCACCGGCATACAGCCCTCAAAGACCTGCCCATCTTCGAAGCCGTGGACCTCCGCCTCCTGGGCGGTGGTCAGCTCCTGCCAGAAGGACAGATACTCCTCCTTGGACAGGGGGCAGTTGATGTAGTCCGGAGTCCCCTTATCATAGCGGGAGGCGAAGTAGGCACTGTCCATATCCACACTGTCAAAGCTCACCAGCGGAGCGGCAGCGTCGAAGAAGTTCAGGGTGGTCTGCTGTCCGTCTCCCAGCAGAGTCGACAGACGATCCGCCAGAGCGTCGGAGGTCAGCGGCCCGGAGGCCACCACCACTTGCCCCTCCGGCAGCTCCGTTACCTCGCCGGGGACCACGGTGATGAGGGGGTGGTTCCGGAGCTCCTCCGTCACCATCCGGGCAAAGCCCTCCCGGTCCACTGCCAGAGCGCCTCCGGCGGGGACGGCGGTGGCGTCGGCGCAGCGGAGGATCAGGCTGTCCAGGCGCCGCAGCTCCTCCTTCAGCAGGCCCACGGCATTTTCCAGCCCCGCTCCCCGTAGGGAGTTGGAGCAGCAAAGCTCGGCAAACCATGGGGTCACATGGGCGGGGGTCATCTTCTCTGGCTTCATCTCCCGCAGGGTCACGGGAATGCCCCGCCGGGCCAGCTGCCAAGCACATTCGGAGCCGGCCAGACCGGCGCCGATCACAGTTACAGGCTCCATTTATTCCTCCGTTTCAGCGTCAGCCTTCTTGGCGGCAGACGTGGCTGCTTTCTTAGTAGCGGCCTTTTTGGCCGTGGCGGTTTTCTTGGTAGTTGCGGCTTTCTTAGTGGTAGCCTTCTCGGCCGCCTTTCTGGAAGCCGTCGCTTTTCTGGCCGTGGCCTTCTCCGCCGCCGTGGATGCTTCGGCGGCACCCTCTGCGGCGGTCGCTGCTTTTTTCGCAGCGGCCTTCGTCACGGTGGGAGTCTCCTCCGTGGCTAGGGCAGAGGAGGTCTTTTTGGCCGCCGTCTTGGCCGTGGATTTTTTGGCGGCGGTTTTGGTCGTGCCGGTTTTCTTAGCGGTGCTTTTCTTTGCCGCAGTTTTCTTAGCTGTGGTGGTTTTCTTGGCTGTGGGCTTGTCAGATGCCTCCGTTTGGACAGTTTCGGACGTCGGCTGACCGTCCGCTGCGGTACCATTTGTCCCGCTTTCCGTCCCATCGGACGCAGCAGTCCGCTTGGGATAGCCTCGCTGATCCTCCGGCAGGAAATTTTCGCACGCCGGGTTGATGCAGAAGGGACGCTTGAACCCCCGGCCGGATTTTTTGAACATAGTGTGGCCGCAGACAGGGCAGTCATCCTTCACAGGCACGTCGAAGGTGACGAAGGAGCAGGTGGGGAACTTTTCGCAGCAGTAATAGTTATACTGCTTGCCGGATTTCTTGCTGATGCCGGTGCGCTTCATGAGCCGGCCGCCGCACACGGGGCAGCGGCCCGGCATCTCCACCACCAGAGGCTTGGTGAACTTGCACTCCGGGTAGCCGGGGCAGGCCAGGAACCGGCCGAACCGGCCGGACTTGATGACCATGTTCCTGCCGCAGAGGTCACACTTCTCCTCGGTGACCTCGTCGGGGACCTTCAGATAAACACCCTCCATGTCCTTCTCCACCTGATGGAGATTGGACTCGAAGCCACCGTAGAACTGGCGCAGCAGCTGCTTCCACGGCAGCTTGCCGGACTCCACCTCATCCAGCTCCTCCTCCATGTGGGCGGTGAACTTCACGTCCACGATGTCCTTGAAGCGGTCGCACATAAGGCCGTTGACCACGTCGCCCAGCGGCGTCATTTTCAGGTACTTACCGTCCTTGATGACGTACTCCCGGTCCAGAATGGTGGACACCGTGGGAGCATAGGTGGAGGGGCGGCCGATGCCGTTTTCCTCCATGGCCCGGATGAGGGAGGCGTCGGTGAACCGGGCGGGGGGCTGGGTGAAGTGCTGGGCCGGGTCAAAGCCCGTCAGCGTCACCACCTCGCCCTGTGCCAGCGGGGGCAGGGCGGGGGCCTTTTCCTCCTTCTCGTCGTCCCGGCTCTCCTCGTATACGGCGGTATAGCCGGCGAACTTCAGGCTGCTGGCGCTGGCCCGGAAGCTGTGGGCTCCGGCGCCCAGCTCTACGCTGACGCTGTCATAGACGGCGTTGGACATCTGGCTGGCCAGAAAACGGCTCCAGATCAGGCGGTACAGCCGATACTGCTCGCTGGTAAGATCGCTCTTGACCCGCTCCGGGGTCAGATCCACGTCGCTGGGGCGGATGGCCTCGTGGGCGTCCTGCGCCCCGGCCTTGGTCTTATACTGCCGGGGGGCGGCGGGACAGTAGCCTGCGCCGTAGCGCCCGGTGACGAAGCTGCGGGCCGCCGCCTGCGCCTCGTCGGAGATCCGCAGGGAGTCGGTACGCATATAGGTGATCAGACCCACGGTACCCTCGCCGGTGATGTCCACGCCCTCATACAGCTGCTGGGCGATGGCCATGGTGCGCCGGGGGGTCATGTTCAGCTTCCGGGAGGCATCCTGCTGCATGGTGGAGGTGGTGAAGGGCGGGGCGGGGGAGCGCTGCTTGTCCGTGCGCTTCACGCTCTTGACGGCGAAAGGCAGAGCCTGCACCTCCGCCTGAATGGCGCTGACCTCCTCCTGAGAGGCGGGCTCATATTTCTTGCCGTCCTTGCCGTAATATCTGGCCCGGAAAGGGACGCCGCCGTCGTTTTTCAGCAGGGCGTCCAGCGTCCAATACTCCTGGGGGACGAAGTCCTTGATCTCCTTCTCCCGGTCTGCCACCAGACGCATGGCCACCGACTGCACCCGGCCTGCCGACAGGCCCCGCCGGATCTTTTTCCACAGCAGGGGGGACAGCTCATAGCCCACGATGCGGTCCAGAATACGCCGGGCCTGCTGGGCGTCCACCAGATCCTGATCGATCTCACGGGGGTGGTGGATGCTCTCGGTGACCACCTTGCGGGTGATCTCGTTGAAGGTGACTCGCTTGGCTTTTTCGTCGCTGAGGTCCAGCAGGTTCTTCAGGTGCCAGCTGATGGCCTCACCCTCACGGTCCGGGTCGGTGGCCAGATATACGGTGTCGCTGGCCTTGGAGAGTTTTTTCAGCTCATTGATAAGCTCCTCCTTACCCCGGATGGGGCGGTAGTTGGGCTCGAAGTCGTGCTCGACATCCACGCCCAGCTTGCTTTTGGGCAGGTCACGCAGATGTCCCATACTGGCCCTGACCTCGTAATCCGGTCCCAGATACTTGCCGATGGTCTTGGCCTTGGCAGGGGACTCCACGATCACCAGATTTCGGGCTGCTTTTTTTGCCATGTTCTTATCCTTCCTTTTTACAACCGGATCTCCACCGTGCGGACGAAGCGCCGTGCTCCGTGCTGCGTGGCATATCCGTCGATCTCTAATACCGTCAGGGCTGACAGCACCCGCCGAATGGGCAGGTCGGCCCGCTCCGCCACGTCATCGGTGAGCAGAGGGGCATCGGTGGTCAGCACCTGTAGGATGCGGATCTGATCGTCCGTCAGACCCGCCGTATCCGCCGTCAGGTCCAGTACCGGCAGGGCGGGGGGAGTTTCCTTCTTCTCCGGCTTCGCCGTGGACGATTCCTCCGCCCTTTGAGCGGGGAGACTGTCCTGCTCCGGCACCGGAGGAAGATTCTCCGACGAGGGGCGCAGCCGGTGGGGAAACCGGCTCCGGTACCCCTCCAGAATGTCCCAGCCGCAGGTCACAAGTCCTGCGCCGTCCCGGATGAGGCGGTTGCTGCCCCGGCTGTTGGGGGCGTCGATGGGGCCGGGGACGGCGAACACGTCCCGTCCCTGCTCCAGCGCCGTATTGGCGGTGATGAGAGCGCCGCTGCGCTCCGGGGCCTCCACCACCAGCACCGCCAGACTCAGGCCGCTGAGGATGCGGTTGCGGACAGGGAAGTGGCTGCCCATAGGCTCCGTTCCCGGCGGGTACTCGCTCAGCAGCACGCCGGTGGCGGCGATGTCCTCGTAGAGCCGCCGGTTCTCCGCCGGATAGACCACGTCCACGCCGCCGCCCAGAACGGCCGCCGTAAAGCCGCCGGCCCGCAGAGCGCCCCGGTGGGAGGCTCCGTCGATGCCCCTGGCAAGGCCCGACACCACCACGGCACCCTCCTTCGCCAGCTGGTAGCCCAGCTCCTCGGCGGCGGAGATGCCATAGGGGGTACACGTCCGGGTACCCACCACGGAGACGGCGGCCTCCTCGTCGAACAGGGGCATCCGACCCCGTCCGTACAGCAGCACCGGCGGGTCATAGATGTTCCGCAGCCGGTCCGGGTAGAGGGCGTCCTGCATGGTCAGCAGGAAGATATCCCCCTTGGCGCAGCGGGCCAGCACGTCCTCGGCCCGGTCTGTGGACTTGTCCGACAGCAGCGCCGCCTGAGAGGAGGACAGCCCCTCCACCGGAGGGAGATCCTCCGGCTGGGCGTAGTATATGTCCTCCGGCGAGGGGAAATGCTCCAGAAGCAGAAGCTTGCTGCGGTTGGTCAGTCCCGGCAGGGTGGTGAGCCATACCCAGTATTTCAGAGCAGCCATGTGAGATCCCTCCTTATCGCCAGCTTTCCCACAGCAGCACCGCTGCGGCAATGGCTGCATTCAGAGATTCACAGCGGTCCGACATGGGGATGCGGATGGTTTGGCCGCATAGGTCCAGTACCTCCCGGCTCAGGCCACGGCCCTCGCTGCCGATGGCCAGCGTGCAGCGGGTGTAGTCCGCCTGCCGGGCGTCCACGGTGTCCTCCCGCAGGGCGGCCCCGTACAGGGGCAGGCCGCTGCGGTGCAGCAGGGCCGCCAGTTCCTCCGGTGTGCCGGAATAGATGGGGCGGCGGAACACGGCCCCCATGGACGAGCGCACCGCCTTCCAGCCGTAGGGGTCGGCGCAGCCGCCGGTGAGCAGCAGGCCGTCGGCGTCGAAGGCGTCCAGCGTCCGCAGGATGGTGCCTACGTTGCCGGGGTCCTGCACCCCGTCCAGCAGCACATACCGCCGGCCGGTGAGGGACCGGGGCAGGGGAGCCTGAGGCAGGCGGCAGGTGAAAAGCACCCCCTGAGGGGTCTTTACCGGGGAGATGGAGGCCATGACGTCCTCCGGCACCTGCACCTGCCGGATGTGCTCCGGAAGCTGGGGCAGGGGGGAGATGGTCACCACGGCGGTGATCTCCGCCTGCCACAGCAGGGCCTCCTGCAGCAGCTTGGGACTGTCGCAGAGAAATTCCCCCGTCTCCCACCGGTAGGCGGCGGAGCCGGCCAACCTGCGGATATGGCCCATGAGGGGGTTGTGACGGCTGGTGATGTGCTCCATGGAGGTTCCTTTCCCGGCGTTTTCATGCACCGAAGGGATGATTTGACACCTTATTCTAAAGGATTCCTCCGGTAATTTCAAGCCCTTTCTGCCGGGAAGGGCAAAAAAGAGGGGATTTTCCACGGAATATTCCCAAAAACTTCTTGACTTTTGGCGGATATCCGGTATAATAATTAGGCCTGCGTATGCGGGCAAATCCTTGCTCTCACCGGAGCGTGAGGGCCATAAGTCCAAAAGGAGGTGCAAAAAGTATGGCTAAGATTTCCGCCAACTATGAGGTCGTTTACATTCTCGACCCGGCACAGGGTGAGGAGGCTATTGCCGCCAATGTGGCAAAGTTCCAGGCTCTGGCTGAGCAGCACGGCTGCTCCGACGTGGTCGTGGATGAGTGGGGCAAGCGTCGTCTTGCTTACGCTATCGATTACAAGACCGAAGGCTACTATGTGCTGATGAGCTTCACCAGCGCACCGGAATTTCCCAAGGAACTGGATCGTATCCTGGGTATTACCGAGGGCGTGATGCGTTCCATGATCGTCTGCAAGGACGAGTAAGGGGGAAGCACAATGCTGAACAAGATTTTCATCATGGGTCGCCTGACCAGGGACCCGGAGCTGCGGCGTACCCAGAGCGGTACGGCAGTCACCAGCTTCTCTTTGGCCGTAGACCGGGACTATAAGTCCCAGAGCGGCGAAAAGGAGACCGATTTCATCGATGTGGTGGCTTGGCGCAGCACGGCGGAGTTCGTCTCCAAGTATTTCACCAAGGGCCGCATGGCCGTGGTGGAGGGGCGGCTCCAGATCCGTGACTGGAAAGACAAGGAGGGCAACAACCGCAGAAGTGCGGAGGTGGTTGCCGACAATGTCTATTTCGGTGATAGCAGACCCGGCGGTGCCGGTGGGAATAACGGCGCTTATTCTCAGGCTCCCGCCTACGGTGCTCCCGCCGGAGGGTATTCCGCCCCGGTGGGCGGCCCGTCCGATTTTGCCGAGATCGACGAGGAGGACGGCGACCTGCCGTTCTGATGTGCCAAGGCACATGAAATCTTTATAAGGAGGAATTTTCCATGGCTATGGAACGTGAAAATAGAGCGCCCCGTGGCAACGGCCGTAAGCGCCGTAAGGTTTGCCAGTTCTGCGTGGATAAGTGCGAGCATATCGATTATAAGGATGCCGCCAAGCTGCGCCGCTTCATCAGCGAGCGCTCCAAGATCCTGCCCCGCCGTACCACCGGTACCTGTGCTATGCATCAGCGCCAGCTGACCGAGGCCATCAAGCGTGCCCGTCAGATCGCTCTGCTGCCCTTCGTTACCGAGTAAGTTGGTCATCAAAAAGAGCCTGCCAGCCGGCAGGCTCTTTTTTGTTCCAAAGCCGAAGGCTTTGGAACAAAGGGGGTGATTTGGCCCGATGGGAGATCAGGACAGCAGTACCTGAATTTCGGGGAGATTTTGGGCGAAGTGGATGCCCCGCTGGCGCTCCGGGGAGGAGAGACCGGAGGCGATCATATGGTCCAGAAGGGCCTTCAGGTGGCAGTAGTAGCCGTCCAGATCGTAGAGGATGCAGGGGGCGGACAGTTGGCCCAGCGATACCTGCGACATGACCTCCGTGATCTCCTCCAGTGTGCCGGTGCCGCCGGGGAAGGCGATGAAGGCGTCCCCCAGATGGATCATTTTGGCCTTGCGCTCCGCCATGCTTCGGGTGACGATGAGCTGGGTCAGGCCGTCGTACTGCAGGTCCTGTGCCATGAAGCACTCCGGCTCCACGCCGATGACGCTGCCGCCCTGCTCCAGTGCGCTCTGGGCCAGCAGTCCCATGAGGCCGGTTTTGGAGCCGCCGTAGACCAGCGTGTGGCCTGCGGCACCGATCCATGCTCCCAGTTCCCGGACGGCCTGCGCCAGATGGGGGTCGGTGCCGCAGCTGGCACCCAGATATACGGTGATGTGCATAGGCGATACCTCCGTGGGTGATTTGTGTCAGTATAGCACGATATGGAGAGAAAAACAAGGACAGGCGGGAGCCTGTCCTTGTGTGAAGTGCGGGGATATCAGCCCCAGAGGGCGGTGAGCATGGGGATGATCTGCTTTTTCCGGCTCATGACCTTGGGCAGGAACAGGCTGTTGTCCTTGGGCTCGGCGGAGAAGGCGTTGCGGATGACGTCATCGCTGCCCACATACAGCAGCTGCGTACCCTCCATCAGCACGTCCGTCAGCATCAGGATCACCATGTCGTAGTGGTGCTCCTCCTGATCGTGGCGCATGGCCTCCAGAAACTCCTCCCGGCGCTGGAGCATATCCTCGGAATCCAGACAGGTGATCTGCCCCACACCCAGATTCTGCTCAGCAATGTGGAACTCCTTGAAGTCGCTGTGCAGCAGATCTTCGGCGGATTTGCCGTCGAAGCTGCTGTCGAAGAGGAGCTTCCCCAGTTCGTTGAGGGAGACGTTGGCGATGCGGGCCATGCGCTCGGCCATGGCTACATCCCGCTTGGTGCAGGTGGGGGACTTGAACATGACGGTATCGGACAGAATGGCCGCCGCCATCAGGCCCGCCATGGCCGGGGAGGGCATGACGCCGTGTTCCTGATACATTTCGGTGATGATGGTATTGGTGCTGCCCACCGGCTCGTTGCGGACCCGGATGGGCTGAGTGGTCTGGATATCCGCCAGACGGTGGTGGTCGATGATCTCCAGAATCTCCGCCTGATCCAGACCCTGCACGGCCTGCGCCCGCTCATTGTGGTCCACCAGCACCACACGCTTGCGCCGGGGGCGCAGCAGGTGATACCGGGACAGGGTGCCAACGACCTTTTCGTTCTGGTCCAGCACCGGGTAGCAGCGATAGCGGCTCTTCAGCACCACCTCCCGCACGTCGTCAATATAGTCCGACAGATGGAAGCAGACGATGTCGTCAGTGTGGCAAGGGCGGGAGATGGGGATGGCCTGATAGATGAGACGGGCCACCCGGCTGGCATCGTAGGGACTGGAGATGATGCAGGTGTTCCTGGCGTCGGCCAGCAGCTCCTGATCCACCTCCGTCTGGCAGAGGATCAGGCAGCACACGTTGGTTTCCAGCGCACGGCGGATCATATCCGGCTGGTCGCCGCACAGGACGATGTGGTCCTTGCCGTTCCACAGCAGATTCTCGCAGCTTTGAGGCAGGGCGATGACCACATCACCGGTGACGGAATCCACCAGATCACCGGTGTCGTTGAGGACACGGCCCTCGATGACGCTCAGGAGGTTGAACAGAGGCAGGGCCTCCACACGGGGCTCACTGATGGTGTTCATGCTGTAGGTGGCGATGTCGCCGGCGGAGAGAGTCCCATACAGAGTGCCATCCTCGTTGACCACGGGGATGGCGGAGATGCGCTGCTCCCGCATGATGTGCCAGGCCCGGTCCATGGTGACGGTGGCGTTCAGGGCGGGAGGTGTGTCGTAATCCAGATCTGACACCTGCGTGCGGACGTTCTGGATCAGCTGAGGGGGCTGGAAACCGAAGCGGTTCAGCAGGCGCTGGGTCTCATCGCTGACGTGGCCCAGATAGGCCGCTACGTAGTCCCGGTCGCCCAGAGCGTTCCGCAGGGCGGCATAGGACATGGCAGCCACGATGGAATCCGTGTCGGGGTTCCGATGCCCGACCACATAGATCTCGTTCATACAATAGCTCCTTTTTTGTTCCGTGGGAGTGATTCATGTACTGATTATAATTATTATACGGCGTAAGGGAAATTTGTCAATGCGGGGATATGCCGGAAAAGAGGAGAAAAAAGGCTTCCAAATCCGGCAAAGCGGCGAAAACTGAGAAAAAGCGGCACTGTGCGTCGGTTGTATACAATGTGCGGGGATGTGTCGCTGTCTCTTGACCTTTTGAAAAAGCGGCGGTATAATAAACAGACTATAAAGAAATTTTATCCAAAGGAGAGGGGTCCTGAATTGAAGAGCAGAAACCAGAGCATGGACATGACGCAGGGCGTCATTTGGAAGCAACTGGCGTATTTCGCCCTGCCGCTGTTTTTAGGCAATCTCTGTCAGCAGCTGTATAACACGGCGGACAGCGTCATCGTGGGAAAATTTGTGGGCAAGGACGCTCTGGCGGCGGTGTCCAGCAGCGGGAACCTCATCTTTATGATGACGGGCTTTTTTATGGGCCTGTTTGTGGGGGCCGGCGTCATCATCAGCCGCTATTTCGGCGCCAAGTGCTATGATCGGCTGGAGGCGGCGGTGCATACCGATCTGGCCTTCGCCATGGTCTGCGGCGTTTTGCTGACGCTGGTGGGCATCTTCCTGACCCCCCAGATCCTGGTGTGGATGAGGACGCCGGAGGACGTGCTGCCCCAGTCCATCCAATATTTCCGATTGTACTTCATGGGCAGCCTCTTTATGATCGTCTACAACGCCTGTATGGGCATTTTGCAGGCGGTGGGCGACAGCCGCAGTCCCCTGCGCTACCTCATCATCTCCTCCATCACCAATGTGACGTTGGATCTGATCTTCGTGGGAGCGCTGAAATGGGGTGTCAACGGCGCCGCCATCGCCACGGTGGTGAGCCAGATGGTCAGCGCCGTGCTGTGCTTCCGGAAGCTGATGCAGGCGGACGGCCCCTATCGGCTGGTTCCCAAGCGCATCCGCTTCGAGCTGCCGATGCTCAAGCAGATCATGGCGCAGGGCATCCCCTCCGGTGTGCAGAACTCCATCATCGCCATCGCCAACGTGGTGGTGCAGTCCAACATCAATACCTTCGGCTCCGATGCCATGGCGGGCTGCGGCTCCTACGCCAAGGTGGAGGGCTTCGTGTTCCTGCCCATCACCTCCTTTGCCATGGCACTGACCACCTTTACGGGGCAGAATCTGGGCGCAGGGCAGTATGAACGGGCCAAGAGGGGGGCACGGGTGGGCTTCACCTGCTCCACGCTGCTGGCGGAGCTTATCGGACTGACACTACTGCTGGTGGCCCCCTATGCCATCGCCCTGTTCAACGATGACCCGGCGGTCATTGCCATCGGCGTACGGCAGACCCGGACGGAGGCGCTGTTCTACTTTGCACTGGCCTTCGCCCACAGCATCTCCGCCGTGATGCGGGGAGCGGGCCGGGCCAAGATGCCCATGTACACCATGCTGGTGTGCTGGTGCGTCATCCGTGTGACGTATATCACGCTGGCGCTGAAGGTGTGGCCGGATATTACCACCATCTTCTGGGCATACCCCATTACGTGGTGTCTCAGCTGCGTGGTGTTTCTGCTGTATTATCTGAAGGCCGACTGGGTCCATTCGTTCCAGAAGATGCACTGAAGGGGCTCCGGCGGGTACGATATTTTGCCCCCGGCGGGTAACTTTCGTTCAATAGCGGCAGAGAGAATGCCTGCACACAAGGACCCATAAAAAGAGGACGTCTGTGGGACGTCCTCTTTTTATATGCAGTTTACAGGTTATCTACCCGCAGGGCACGGATGGCATTCAGCACGGCGATGACCATGACACCCACGTCGGCAAAGATGGCTGCCCACATATTGGCGATGCCCATGGCACCCAGCACCAGACACAGGCCCTTGATGCCCAGCGCAAACACGATGTTCTCGTACACGATCCGCAGGCACTTGCGGGAGATGCGGATGGCCTTGGAGATCTTCAGGGGGTCGTCATCCATCAGCACCACGTCCGCCGCCTCAATGGCGGCATCGGAGCCCATGGCACCCATGGCGATGCCGATATCGGCACGGGACAGCACCGGGGCATCGTTGATGCCGTCGCCCACGAAGGCCAGCTTGCCATCGGCGTTGCTCAGCAGGCGCTCTACCTGCGCCACCTTATCCGCAGGCAGCAGCTCACTGTGTACCTCGTCCACGCACAGTTCTCCGGCCACGTGGTCGGCCACCCGCCGGATATCGCCGGTGAGCATGACGGTCTTTTCCACGCCTGCCTGCTTCAGGGCGGCAATGGCCTCCTTGGCGTGAGGCTTCACCACGTCGGAAATGACGATGTGGCCAGCGTACTGACCGTCGATGGCCAGATGGATGATGGTGCCGACGCTATGGCAGTCGTGCCACGCAATGCCCAGCCGATCCATGAGCTTGCTGTTGCCCACGGCTACGTCGGTGCCGTCCACCTTGGCGGTGATGCCATTGCCGCTGATCTCCTGCACGTCCGTGACACGGTGGCGGTCGATCTCGCCGCCGTAGGCACGCTGGAGGCTCTTGCTGATGGGATGGGAGGAGGCGCACTCCGCCAGAGCGGCGTACTCCAGAACCTTCTTCTGGGGCATGGTGTTGTGGTGGACGCCGGTGACGTCAAAGACGCCCTGGGTCAGGGTGCCGGTCTTGTCAAAGACTACCACACGGGTTTTGGAGAGGGTCTCCAGATAGTTGGAGCCCTTCACCAGCACGCCGGCCCGGCTGGCACCGCCCAATCCGGCGAAGAAGCTCAGGGGGATGCTGATGACCAGCGCACAGGGGCAGCTGATGACCAGGAAGGTCAGGGCACGGTAGACCCAAGTGCCCCAGTCGCCGCTGAGGCCCATGACCAGCCGCACCACCGGCGGCAGCACCGCCAGCACCAGAGCGCCGATGCAGACGGCGGGGGTGTAGATGCGGGCAAATTTGGAGATGAAGTTCTCGGAGCGGGATTTGTGGGAGCTGGAGTTCTCCACCAGCTCCAGAATTTTGGAGACGGTAGATTCACCGAAGGCCTTGGTGGTGCGGATCTTCAGCACGCCCGTCATATTGACGCAGCCGCTGATGACCTCGTCGCCGGCGGCGGCATCACGGGGCAGACTCTCGCCGGTGAGGGCGGCGGTGTTCAGGGTAGAGCTGCCCTCCGTCACTACGCCGTCCAGTGGGACCTTCTCGCCGGGCTGCACCACGATGATACTGCCCACGGTCACGTCGTCCGGATCCACCTGCACCAGCTTGCCGTCCTGCTCGATGTTGGCATAATCCGGGCGGATATCCATCAGGGCAGTGATGCTGCGGCGGCTCTTGCCCACGGCGTAGCTCTGGAACAGCTCGCCGATCTGATAGAACAGCATCACGGCCACGGCCTCCAGATAGTCGCCGCTTCTCTCGTAGACGGCCAGTGCAATGGCACCCACGGTGGCCACCGCCATCAGGAAGTTCTCGTCGAACACCTGACCCTTGATGATGCCCCGGAAGGCCTTGCGGAGAATATCATAGCCGATGATGAGATAGGCAGCCAAATACAGCACCGTCCCGGCCACGCCGCCGATGGAGAAGAGCTTCACCACGGCCACCAGCACCGCTGTGGCAATGATGCGCCAGAGGACCTTCTTCTGCTTCTTTGTCATGTTGGTCACTTCCTTCCATAAAACGTGCCGGAGGACCTCCGGCACGTTTCGCTTCTTACAGATAGATCTCGCAGTCGTCCTCGACCTTTTTGCAGTTTTTCAGTACAGCCTTCATGACGGTCTTGGGGTCGCTGCCCTCGGCAAACTCCACGATCAACTTCTGGGTCATGAAGTTCACCACGGCGTCCTGCACGCCCTCGGTCTTTTTGGTGGCCTCCTCCATGAGGTTGGCGCAGTTGGCACAGTCCACTTCGATCTGATAAGTCTTTTTCATAAAAATGCTCCTTCCGTGCGGCGGCTTTCAACCATTAAGCACTTGTTTAATCTTGATGATTGTACTATAATAGATGCCGACGAGAAAGTCAATGCGGAAAGACGCTTCCCTTCCAAACGGGCGAAAAGTCCTTCCAAACGGAACAGAAAGGCGGGAGAACCATGGGGGAACTGCCCCATCATCATGAGGACCGGAAGCGACTGGAGCGGCTGCGAAGCTTCATTCAGGAGCCGGAGAGCTTTCAGGAGGTGGCCAATCTCTGCCGCCTGCTGTCGGATAACAGCCGGGTGCGGATCTTCTGGCTACTGTGCCACTGTGAGGAGTGCGTCATGAATCTGTCGACGCTGGTGGGTATGAGCAGCCCCGCCGCCTCCCACCATCTGCGGCAGCTGAAGGACAGCGGCCTCATCGTCAGCCGCCGGGTGGGGAAGGAGGTCTACTACCGGGCGGCGGATACGGAGGTGGCCCAGCTGCTGCACCAGATCATCGAGCGCACGGTGGAGGTGACGTGTCCCCAGTCGGACAGCCAGCTGGTGTCCGGTGCGCCCCATCTGCCACCGCTGGATCAGCACGACTACTGCGGTAGCTGTCCGGCGGAGCAGCTGGAGGTCATCCGGCAGGTCCATCGGTTCCTGACGGAGCATCTGGACAGCCGCATCACCATCGAGCAGCTGTCCCGGCAGTTTCTCATGAACCCCTCCACCATGAAGGAACTGTTCAAGGAGGTGTACGGCAGCTCCATCGCCGCCCATATCCGCCAGCACCGCATGGAGCGGGCCTCCGCTCTGCTGCTGGAGAGCGACGACAGCGTGGCTCAGGTCGCCCGGACCGTGGGCTATGAGAGCCAGAGCAAGTTCACCTCGGAGTTCAAAAAAGCATTTTCCATGTTGCCCACGGAGTATCGAAGGCTCCATAAGCAGGCGTAAAAAAGATGCGGAAGTCATATGGCTTCCGCATCTTTTTTATAGGGATCATCTCTTTTTGGCACGGGCCAGAGAGAAACCGAACACGATGCCGCAGAGACCGCCCACGATGTGGGTCATCTGGGAGATGTTGTCGCTCTCGGAGAGACCGTCCACCACCTCGTTGCCCAGATACAGGGCCACCACCAGCAGCATGGTCAGAGGGATGCCGCCCCGGCGCATCTCGGTGAAGGAGTTCAGCACGATCATCATGAACACCACACCGCTGGCTCCCAGCAGCGCCGTACCGGGGAAGAAGATGAACTGCACCAGTCCCGTCACCAGAGCCGTTACCAGAATGGTCATCAGCAGGTTGCGGCTGCCGTACTTTTCCTCCAAGCCCGGCCCCACCAGCAATAGCAGCAGCATATTGTTCATGTAGTGGCTGTAACCGGAGTGGCCCAGCACATGGCCGAAGAAGCGTACATAGGTCAGCGGGTCCGCCAGCGACGATCGGTATACACAGAAGAACCGGGTGGTGCTGACGCCGCCTGTCCAGCCGTCCAGCAGCAGGACCAGCAGGCTCAGCAGGGCAAACAGCAGCACCACCGGGGCATTGAATCGGATCACCAGTTTTTTCACGCATCATACCTCTTTCCAAATGGGAATATTTCGATTATAATAGATTTATCCAAATTTGTAAACCGAGGGGGAAGCATTGTTGAAAAAAGCTTGGAAGATCGTGCTGGCTGCGGTGCTGGCGCTGCTGGTGGTGGTGCTGGGGTACGTGGCCTATGTGTTCATCGACTATCACCGCATCGGGGATCAGGAGCTGACGGTGGAGTGGAACGCCGCTGCCACCGTGGAGACGGGGAAGGAGTACGGCATCCTCTCCTATAATATCGGCTTCGGCGCTTATGAGGACGATTACAGCTTCTTCATGGACGGCGGCACGGAGTCCCGTGCATGGTCTGAGGAGCGGCTTACCGCCAATATCGAGCGCATCGGGGCGTTTTTGCAGCAGCAGGATGCCGACCTGTACCTGTTGCAGGAGGTGGACCGGGACTCCACCCGCAGTTACCACGTGGATGAGGTCGCCATGCTGACGGCACAGCTGCCGGGCCTGGGTTATATCTGGGCGCAGAACTACGACTCGCCGTATCTGTTCTACCCGCTGGACCAGCCCCACGGCAAGTCCGTGTCGGGCCTGCTGACCCTCTCCTCCTTCGGCATCACCGAGGCCCGGCGGGTGGAGCTGCCCATCGAGGCCGGTGTGATGAAGCTGGTGGATCTGGATCGGTGTTACAGCGTCCACCGCATCCCCGCCGCCGACGGCCGGGAGCTGGTGCTGTATAATGTCCATCTGTCCGCCTACACCTCCGACGGTACCATCGCTGTGGAGCAGCTGGAGCTGCTGCGGGCGGATATGCAGGCGGAGTATGAAAAGGGCAACTGGTGCATTGCCGGCGGCGACTTTAATAAGGATCTGCTGGGCCAGTCGGAGGAGATCTTCGGCGGCTCTGCCGAGGGCTACACCTGGGCGCAGCCCCTGCCGGAGGGGATCTGGGACGGCACCGATCTGTCGCTGGTGGCTCCGCTGGACGAGGCGAACCCCGTCCCCAGCTGCCGCAACGCCGACGCTCCGTATCACGAGGGACAGTATGTGCTGACGGTGGACGGCTTCGTGGTGTCGGACAACGTCACCGTGGAGCAGGCTGTGGTGGAGGACACGGGCTTTGCGTGGTCGGATCACAATCCGGTGTCCATGCGTTTTGTGCTGAACTGAGCGAAAGAGGGAGGGCGTCTGCGCCCTCCCCCCCTCGGTGGAGGAAGGCATATCAGCGGGAACAAAAATTTCCCTGAAAATTATTGGAATTAGGTGTTGACAAATGCGGGTATTTGTATTATACTGACCAAGTCAGTTGCGGTGAGCAAGCAACGCAAGTGAATATGGGGGTATAGCTCAGCTGGGAGCCCGGTTGAAGCGGTAAACAACCCCCGCACTTAAAACTCAATATTTACACTCTCTTCCATATGGGGGTATAGCTCAGCTGGGAGCGCAAGCAACCGGGTGTGCTCCCCCGCAACGGAGAGTAAAGTCAAAAAATTGAATAGCTCAGAAATCCAGCAAAATCAAGGGTTTCTGGCAACATGGGGGTATAGCTCAGCTGGGAGAGCGCTTGAATGGCATTCAAGAGGTCAGCGGTTCGATCCCGCTTATCTCCACCAAAAACAATGACTCACACAAGCCAAATGTGTGAGTCATTGTTTTATCCATACGAAAATACAAAGAGGACGGACACCTGATTCCCTTCCATCCCGGAGAAAAACCAATCCTATATAGTTATTGACGCGGAGATTCGATGATAGAATCTCCGCTTTTTTATTGTCATCCCAACAGACGGAAAAATAAAAGAAATGAGGTGTAACCATTGAGAAAAGAATGGACACGGGAAAAGTGTATTCAAGCGCTTAACGAATGGATCTGCTCCAGCTGGAGGAGGCGGAATACAACCTCATCCGATTCCCCCAACGGGGTGTGTGCCTGTTCAAATGCGGCAACGAGCGGTACCTGCTGGAGGTTCACGCTCCTGCCTATAAGGAGGCGCTGTTCGGCACAGCGGGCGGGCGATGAATGTGGTTGGGTATGGAGGTGGAACGGACAGTACGGCGATGCTGGTAGGACTGTGGCAGCACCATGTCCCAGTCGACCTGATCCTTTTTGCCGATCCCGGAGCCGAGCAGCCGCATACCTATGCCTACCTGGACACCATGAGCCGCTGGCTGGAGAACCATGGGATGCCGGCGATCACGCGGGTGTGGTACACCGAGAAGAACGGCCAGAGGCTGACGCTGGAGCAGGAGTGCCTCCGCTCAGGAACGCTGCCCTCTATTGCTTATGGGTACAAAAAATGCTCCCTCAAGCACAAGGTTGCCCCGCAGGAAAAGTTCTGCAGGCATTACCAGCCTTGCATTGATGCCTGGGAGAAAGGAGAAAAGGTTGTCAAGTTCATTGGATACGACACCGGGGAGGAGCGCCGTCTGCTCAAAGCCCTTCCTCATGACCTTCAGGATAAAAAATACCAGAAGGAATATCCCCTGATGGAGTGGTGCTGGAGCCGAAAGGACTGCATCCAGGCGATCCGGGATGCCGGCCTTCCCCTGCCGGGCAAGTCTTCCTGCTTCTTCTGCCCCAGCATGAAGCGGTGGGAAATTCGGACATTGTACCACCGCTACCCGGATCTGCTGCAGCGGGCTTTGGCGATTGAAGACACAGCCATGCCAAACCTCACATCAGTGCGGGGGTTGGGTCGGAACTGGGCCTGGCGGGATTTTATCTGCGCGGATGAAAATCAGTTGGCGATTCCGGGCGCTTTTTCAGATGAGGATCTGCCCTGTTCCTGCTGTATGAAAGGTGAACTGCCAGCAGCAGATCTATAAAAGAGGAAGGAAATTCGAATGAAAAAAATTGAATTGGAACAGTGGGAGCCGTTACCGGGAGATCCCCGACGGGCGCAGTATGCCGGACAGCGCACCGCTCAGGAGGTCTTCGAGGAGTTAAAGCACCGCCTGGAGGGTATGGGGTACCTGCCGAACGAGTATTTTCTCATGGACCGGGAATGGGAAAAAGGCCGGGAGATCCCCAAAGACGCCGACATCTTCTGTACCACCGACTACGGCGGCAGCGAGGGCGTCTATTTAGATGTGTACCTGAAGTGGTATGAAAACAACCGGCCGGTTACCAGGAGTTTCATTACCGGAAAGACGCTGGACGAAACCGGCGCGGCTCTGGACCGGATGTTCCTCATCTCTTCCGCCATTACCAAGGCATTCCACGGGGACCGCGGAACCTATGCCCGGTACCTCCGTCTGGGGGAACGGGCAGAACCGTCGGACATGATTGTCCATCTGAATCCCGAGGAACAGCGCACCATCATCCAGGCTTTGGCGGAACAGCGGGAGCGGCAGGAACAGGCCATGTCCCAGACAGAGCAGCTCCTGCGCCGGATGACCGGGAGCATCACCGCCTATATGGATGAGGTGGGACGGTACCCTCTGCACATCAGCGACTACGATAAAACCGTGCTGGCCATTCGGGACGGAGAATTTGACGCCTTCAAAAACCTCTATCCCAGGGCATCAGGCCAGACGGATGACCTGCTGATCGAGGTGGCGGGACGCCCCGGAACCGTAGGTGGAAATATGACCCTGATGCTTCTCGCGGCGGTAGAACGGTTTTCCCCGGAGGCATATCTCGCCGCCTGTAAGCGGGCGGTGGAAACGGGAGACAGCTGGCGGGTACAAACATTGGTGAAGGAGTCGGAAGGCCGCTTTTCGGAGCCGCTCCCATCTCTCCACGGTGAGGTGATCCTCTATGCCTATACAAATGACTGCCGAAACATCGCCAAAGACCTGATCGCCCAATGCACGCCGGAGCAGATTGCTTCCGCGCCCCCGAAGCTTCTCCGCTGGGTTGCCGAAAAGCTGGACTTCCAGACCGCAGTGGATCTGGTGGACAAGGGCGTCCGACCGGGCGATGAGGTGGCCAGCATCCTGCGCACCCTCACGGGCCAGCATCAGGAGTGGATGGCAGAGAGGCTGCTGGAACACGGGATGCCGGTGGAGCCGGACAACTACGACGCGCTCTATGCCTGTGTCAGCAATCAGGCGGTCGGAGCCGCCAAGCTCCTGCTGGACCGGGGGATCGATCTGGAGCAGTACCAGCTGTGGGCGGAGCATCGGCCCAAAGGCGATGGGTACACGGAAACCATGGAGGAGCTGGCCGCGTACTGGTCTGAACTGCAGAACAGTACGCAGCCAGAGGATTCGCCCATGAAAGGTATGAGCCTATGAGTACCACCGTTGCAGCGGCCGTCAAAGCGGCGATAGCAATTCTTTCCAATGAGGAGGCCCGCAAAAAGGTGGGCTGGGTCATTGTGGCCATCCTTTCCCCGCTGATCGTGCTGGTGGTTCTGCTCTGTGCCATCCTTTCCGGTACCTCGCAGCACAATGTGTCCGCCGTGGAGCTGTGCTTCCACGGCGGCTCCATTTCCGCCAGCGCCACACCGGAATGCCGGAGATACATTGAGGATATGCGGAACAGCTTTGCCCAGCTGGATGAAGTGATCGTAGAGATCAACAGTCAGTGCGAAGATGGAGAAAGCCTTGACGATACCCGCATCAAGGCCATTTTTTATGCTCTGTATTTCGCCGCAGAACAGCCAGATACAGATGGCATCCATGAGTTTGCAGACTGTTTCGTGGATTATGAGGAGCGAACCCGAACGGTTACCACCACCGACGAAGAAGGCAATGAGGTGGAGACCACAGAAACCTACATGGTGGCCGTTCCTATTGAAGACCTGGCTGAAATTTATGAGCGGATCAGCAATGCCATGGGGGTCGAGATCACCGCAGACCATCAGGCCAACGCCGACAGCATCTATAACCTCATCCTCTACGGCAGTCCCAGCGGAGGAAGCGGCGGCTGGTTCCCTGGGGCTGATGTCCCATTCATTGGGGTGGATGGCTTCTGCTCTCCCATCGGAGCAGGCTGGGAGTCCGTGGTTACCTCGGAATTTGGGTACCGCAGCGACCCCTTCACCGGCGAAACGCGGGGACACACTGGAATGGATCTGGCAGTACCCACAGGCACTCCTATCCGGGCCGCTCTGCCTGGGACGGTCACAGTTTCCCAATATAACAGCAGCTATGGTTACTATGTGATGATCGACCACGGCAACGGTCTCTCCACTCTCTACGGACACAACTCCCGCCTGCTGGCTCAGGTGGGCCAGACCGTGGAGGCCGGGGACATTATTGCTCTCTCCGGTTCCACTGGACGATCTACCGGCCCGCACCTCCACTTTGAGGTGCGCGTCAACGGGGAGCGCACCAATCCCCGCTACTATTTACCAACGACTGGAGGTTGATATTTTTGCGGTTGAAACTTCAATTGCCGGCCAAAGCAGGCCAGTTCCGCATCTCTGAATGCGAGGCGGCTCAATTATTCACCCTACCGGCCAGCGACTTCCAAGCCTTTCTGAATTGGCCTCAGAAAGAAAAATGCAGGGATATACAGCCGCCCTATTATGAGGAGGAAGGCAAACGAATCTATCGGGGCGTTCTCATTTTGGGAGAGGGCCTTGAAGATGGAGTCTTTGCCTATGATGCGGGAGAACATTTCGCCTACCTGCCCGGCGCGAGAGCAGTGGTCGATTCCGTTCTGGAGCAGGCGGTGGAAAAGATCATCCGAGAGGGTACGGAGAACACCAACGAGGGCAACTGGTGTTACTATTTCAGCGAACTCTATGAGCAGATGGGACTGGTGATAGAGGAAGGAAACGGCTTCGACGCTATGCTCCTTGAAAAACTGGAGCATCGGCCGGAGGCGGCGGAGGTCACCCTGACGGACGAGTGCTTTGATGTCTGCTATTACCTGGACTACTGTAAAAACCTGGCGCCGGAGCAGCCTGCCCGCTCTCTTTCCGCAGAACGGAAGGAGGAAATCATATCAGACATCCTGAACTATATGGCAGAGTATTTCGATGACAGCAGCCTCTATGATATCCTTCATAACACACTTGGAATCCGCAACGATGAGATCGGATGCCTTGGCTTCGCTCTTCACGATGAATATGTGGACGAGCAGCTCGAAGTGGATGAATCACAGCCTGCCAGTTTTCCAGAGTCAGGAAAACTGGCAAATATGATCTCCGTCTATGAAGAACTGCATCAGATCCCAGATGGGGAGCGTATCACCCGCCTGGTTCCGGGGGCCTCCGGTTACTGCCTTGACCCCGATGTGCCAGACGAACGGCTTCACTCTGTGTACCGGCAGGCTCTTGCTGCCCTCGAACTGGAGAGCGATGAAATCCAGGGGGACGGGAGCTTCACCTCCCGCGATGAAGTCATTTCCCGTATGCGGGACTGCCTGCTGGCTAAGGAATTGACGGCTGGAGAAAGGGTGCTGTTCGTTGCCACCGAGCCATATGGCGGCCCCGGTGACTTCGCTCTGCGCGGCGGAGTGATAGAGCATGTGGATGAAAAGGACAAGACCTGCTCGGTGCGCGGGACATTTTTCACAATGGAAAATGTCCCGCTTCATTATGTGCTCGGGCGGTATAACCCGACAGTTGGCGAGGAGCACTATGGATTCCGCGGCGTCGTGCCCTATTTTAGTGAGGACAAAGAGCTGGCTGAACACTATCTACGCGAGGCCGAGATAATGTGGGATATGGAGATGGGCCAGGAGCAGAGCCTTTCCATGTAAAACCGGAGGAAACGCAAAAATAACAGGAGGGAGATGCGATGGCGGTACTATATCAGGTCGTGGAACAGGGGCGTCAAAGCGCTCTGGTATGTGAAAATACAGACGGGATTAGAGATTTGCACGCTCTGCTGGCACAGGCCGCCGCAAACATGAAGCATACAGGCGGAGGTTTCGCGGAAGCGCTGAACCGTGCGGGGACAGAGCTTGGCGTCCCGTTCCGGCAGGTATTGGCGGATGAAGCAGATGCCCTGAGCCATGACCTCGGGCATGGCGGGGCTGCGGAACAGCGGATACTCATTGACCTGGACAGTGGGCGGATACGGGTGGAGTATGACCACCGGGCCGACAGCCTACGGGAGAGTCTGGAGACTCTGGCTGACCATTTCCCAACGACAGCCACGAAAATCCAGAATAGGCTCATAGCTTTCCTTGCGGAGCATGATGGGAGTGAAGAACTCTACGAGGTGCTTCACAATGAACTGGGACTGAACAATCAGGAGATCGAGGCCATGGGATTTGATCTCCCCCACCGCTATGAGCCAGACTGCAGCGACGCATACCAGGACATTGTGGACTACATTCGCTTTGAGCAGGAAACCTCAAAAATCTGGCCCTGGTTTATTTCTGGCGATGAGATGTTCGCCCACGAAACGAACCTGCGGGAGATCGCTGGCCAGCTGGCTGCTGCTGGCGAATGGGATACGGAGAGCATCTACGACGGCCTGACAGAAGCCTTTGGCCCCAACCCATTGCTGACAGAGGAGCAGGAATTTTGCAATATGCAGAGAGAGGAGCGCGGCATGGAAATCACAAAAGAACAGCTGGAGCTGCTCGGCCAGCTGGAGGAGTTCAGAAAAAAGCATGAGCATCAGGCGGAGCCGTCCGACTGGGCTATTCGGATGTGCGAGGCGTTTGTTGCCCGCAGTATAGGCTTCACGGACCGGATGCAGTGGACAGATCTGCTCCGGCAGAGAGGCGAAACCCTCTTTACATTTGATTGGAAGTCCGGCAGCGTCAGCGACCATGTAGTCCAGTGGTGCAAGGAAAATCATCGGAACTGGAGATACAGCCATCTCGGGGAGCTGCAGGTTTCCCATGGCGGCGAGTGGAGAAAGGTCGATTATTTCTGTAGAGATGGCAGTGAAACCAGAGTGTATTTTCCACCAGAGCCTGTGCAGGAACAGCAGCTCCAGGCGCTGGCGGAAGACCCCGTTGTCCATCTGCGGGATCTGTTGACACTCGGACTGCCGGATCATGATGTCTATTTAGTTCATGCCGCCGAAGATGTTGGCTGGGTGCCAGCGGCAGACCTTTCCCGGCTGACCGCCCAGGGGAAGGAAGAATTCTCGGAGCTTCTGAACGCCAGGGTTGCCGCCATCCGCCCCGGCCCCTATGGAGTGAAGCTGGTTCTGGACGGCGTCAATTCACAGCTTCTGGCACAATACGATGAAACACTTGCCAACAGTTCCAGGGCAGAACATGCCATGGAACTGTTTCTGTAATGGAGGGATCACGATGAAAAAAGCCACAGTCACGGTTTCATTTGAGCAGGAAAAACTCAAATCCGTCCAGTTCTATGTGGGAAAAAACGGTACCTCTTTAGAGTTGGAACTGGATGCGTTCATGGAGAAGCTCTACAGGAAATATGTGCCTTCTCAGACCAGGGAGTATATTGAAAGCATGGCTGAGTCGGAGGAGTCCCCCCGACCCCGACCCAACCGCACCGCCAAAATATCCGCTCTGGATGTGAACAAGGAGGGCGAGTAATGGCCAATTCTCTTTCTGCCGAGGTCTGGCTGGATGAGCGGCGTTGGGATGCGCTGGAGAAGGCGCTGAAGGCTCGGGGCACGGATATTGAACAGCATCTGCAGGACTATCTGATGAAGCTGTACTCCGAAACGGTTCCATTCGATCAGTGGGTGCAGATTGAAAGTACCATCACAAAGGAGGAACTGGAGACGGCGCAGGCGGTGGAGGAGGAAAAAGTCTATGCAGTGTTTCATGTCCGGGAGCATGGACAAGACAGGCTGTTTGCCTCGACGGGCGGCGAGGAATTCCTCGATGTGGCCATCCGGCTCCGGCGCTATGTACGGGGCGGAGATACCACGGTGTGCGGAGGTTTTATGGGCTGCTTTTATAGATCAGACAAAGGTGTATCACAACGCCGTGTTCGTAGGATTCGATGAACGCGGCGTTGCCCGTCATGCCCACAAGCGGGGGCTCTATACCCAAGGCAAAAGCTACCGGGGCAACATAGAGGGCAGTGATCCCCGGTGCAGTTTCCACTGGGTCGGTACCAGTGACCGCCTCTATGTATTCGAGGCCCCCATCGATCTGCTTGCCTTTCTCACCCTGTACCCGGACGGCTGGCAGCAGCACAGCTATGTGGCTCTCTGTGGTACGGCGGAACATGCTATGCTGTGGATGCTGGAGAAAAATCCAAATCTGCGGAAAGCCATCCTTTGCCTGGATCACGATGCCGCCGGAATCGAGGCCGCCGGCCGGCTCTCGGATATTCTGCGGGAGCATGGCTATTCTCAAATTGCCTCGCTGCAATCCGAATACAAAGACTGGGACGAGGATCTGAAAGCGTGGAATGGACTGGAGGCCCAGCCCGCCGAGGAGCATCCGCAGTTTGCGGTGGCGGGGCTCGTCTGTCGGCGAATCGGAGCCAGGTGCAAGGAAGTTCAGCCGGACCGGGCGGTTTACCAGTTTCCCGGATTGCTCCTGCGGTACCGGAACGACCTCCATTGGGGACGCTTTGACCAGGCGATGGAGCGCATGGAAACCATGGCGGCGCTGGCCCTCTCGGTGGTGCTGCGGGAGTGCAAACAGATGGGTACCGCACTGACCACTGAGCAGGGCGTCCGGTTTTTAGAAAGCCACATCCTGCCTCATCAGAACCGGGGTATCCTCAAGAACCGGGCGGATGAGATCGCCATGCAATTCCAAAGCGTATTGGCCAAGAACAATTGCCAGGGTATCCGTACCCAGGCAGAGAAAAAAGAGGTGGCCAGCGCATGGCTGGAGCTGGCCATCTCCTGTGCCAAGGTGCCGGTCAAGTACGAGGCCGACGAGATCAAACGGCGGCAGAAAGAGGAAAAGACCCAGAGGGAAGCTGAGCCAGTGATGGCCTAAGCCTGAAGCAGCAAAGCGGAGGAATGGCTCAGTCCCACTCCTCCGCTTCTTCCTGGCTGCTTGTTCGTCTGCTGAGATATTCTGCCCGCTCCTGCTTATTGGCTGGCCGGGTTGCCTGCTTTCCACAGTCCGGGCATTGCTCCGGCAGTTCCGGCGCCTCAAACAGATAGTAGCAATGGTCACATGCGCAAATCAAAGCAATCACCTCATACCGATTTATTATAGCAGACAAAGCGAAAACTGAACATCCCCTTCTGATATTAAGGCGTAGATATCAAAAGGAGGATCATGTGCCAACGCAAGTTATAACACTTATCGTGGTAGGCGCCATCATGTTTCTCGTGATCGGCGGTCTCGCGTTTCTCTCCCATTACTATACCCTTGACGGAATCAAATCCAAGACTGTGGGCGACGGTCAGCATGGAACCGCACGCTGGGCTACCAAACAGGAGATTCGGCAGACCTATGCCCATGTCCCTTTTGAACCAGAGCTGTGGCGCAAGGGAGAGCATCTGCCGGAAAAGCAGGGCCTTGTCCTTGGCTGCGAAGGGCCCAAAGACCATGTTACAGCTCTGGTGGACACCGATGACATCCACGCCATGGTCACCGCCGCCAGCGGCGCCGGAAAGACCGCGTTCTTTTTGTACCCCAACATCGAATATGCCCTCGCCAGCGGGATGTCCTTCCTCTGCACGGATACCAAGGGCGACCTGTTCCGCAATTATGCCGGTATTGCCAAGGACTGCTACGGATACCAAATCGCTGTGCTGGATCTGCGTAATCCCACCCGCTCGGACGGCAACAACCTGCTTCATCTGATCAACAAGTACATGGATATCTATAAGGCCGACCCCAAAAACCTGGCAGCAAAGGCTAAGGCGGAGAAATACTCCAAGATCCTCGCCAAGACGATCATCAACACCAGCGGCGGCGACAGCGCCCAGTATGGGCAAAACGCCTTTTTCTACGATTCCGCCGAGGGCCTGCTGACCGCCATGTTCCTGCTGGTGGCCGAGTATCTGCCCACCGAGGACGCGAACGGCAATCCCATTGAAAAGCGCCACATCGTGTCGGTGTTCAAGCTGGTGCAGGAACTGCTGGCTCCCAGCCGGGTGAAGGGAAAGAATCAGTTCCAGCTTCTGCTGGAAAAGCTCCCGCCTAATCATAAGGCCCGCTGGTTTGCCGGGTCCGCCCTCAACACGGCGGAGCAGGCCATGGCCTCCGTGATCTCAACGGTACTGTCCCGCCTAAACGCCTTCCTCGACTCGGAGATGGAGCAGATCCTCTGCTTTGACACCGCCATTGACGCGGAGAAGTTTTGCAATGAGAAATCCGCCATCTTTATCGTACTGCCCGAGGAGGACCAGACCAAGTATTTTATGGTCAGCCTGATCCTCCAAAACCTGTATCGGGAGATCCTCACTGTGGCTGACGAGAACGGCGGCCGGCTCAAGAACCGGGTGGTCTTCTTCGCGGACGAGTTGGGCACCTGCCCGCCCATTCAGTCGCTGGAACTGATGTTTTCCGCCTCCCGGTCCAGAGGACTCATGCTGGTGCCTATCGTCCAGAGCATTACGGGACAGCTGCAGAAAAACTATGGAAAAGAGGGCTCTGAGATCATCGTGGACAACTGCCAGGTCAACCTTTACGGCGGCTTCGCCCCGGCCAGTCAGACCGCGGTGGAACTGTCCAAATCTTTGGGCAGCCGGACGGTAATGAGCGGCAGTATCTCCCGCGGAAAAAACGATCCCAGCCAGTCCCTCCAGATGATGGAGCGTCCCCTCATGACCCCGGATGAACTCAAGTCCATGCCCAAGGGCAGCTTTATTGTGGCCAAGACCGGCGTCCACCCAATGAAGGTCAAACTGCGGCTGTTCCTTGACTGGGGCATCCGGTTCGGCATGCCCTATGAAGTACCGGAGAAGGCCCAGCGGTTTGTTGCCTATGCTGACAAACAGGAGTTGGAGGAGTCCATCATCCGCCGCCACTATGGGACGATTGTAATGGATAGTGAGCAGCCGCAGGGAGGCGGCACATCCGCTGGCGGTATGGCTCAGGGAATTCAGGCCGCACCGGATTCCCGCAAAACGGTATTTCGGCCTTGACGGAGGGAAACAGAATGAACAGCTTTAGAAATATCTACAATTCCAATCTAAGCCACAGAGCCAAGAGCGTCTATATGTACCTCAAGGATCGGGCAGACAGCGAGGGACGCTGCTGGCCGGCCATCAGAACCATTGCTCTGGAGTTGGGGCTTTCCCGCTCTACGGTCAAGCGGGCACTGGATGATCTCTGCAGGGCTGGTCTGCTGCAAAAGGACCCACGCTGGCGGGAGAATGGGAGTCTTACTTCCAATCTGTATCATGTGGTATGACGGAGGTGTCCAATGCTGGTTGAGATCGATCTACTGGATTATTTGGCTTATCAAATGGGATGCGGAATTCTTTCTGATCTTCGGCTGTTCCAGCAAAGTGAACGGCTGCACAGGCTCACTGCCGCGATCCCTTTAGGTGCATGCAGCGAACAGGAATGGCTGGATGCGGCACAGTATTTGACAGGCCATGACTGCGCATCAGCACTGGAAGCAAGGAACCGTCTGGTGAGATAGCCTGTAAAAAGCAGACCCTCCCGCCAAGGGGAGGGTCTACATATCATGTGAACCGAGTCCCGGTTCATAATGAACCAACCAGAAGCGCCCACTCTAAGGATTTTATTTAAGACAGAAAATAACAAACAATATCTGGCCTTAAAGGTTATACCGCCTTGCGTTGTGTCCGGCTTTTGAAATTTAATCGTCTTTCTGTGCAGCTGTAATGCTGACAGCAAAACCGTTGACCTCCACGCCATCTTCAGTAGGGATTAGGAGGTACTTGCGCCCGTTGATAATTTGAGTTTCCACCAGGTAACTATACTCTGGATCAGCAGAAATGGTGATCTCAGGTGTCTTGATCTCAAAGCGGCTGCTGTCGATCAGGTTTGCCGGATTCAGGACAACCCCCGAACCAAACTGCTCGCCGCAGTTTTCCTGGAATGCTGCCACCTGTTCATCCGCAATCCCGCAGCTTTGAAGGATTTGCCCTATTTCTGAGGCACTCATCTCCAGAGGTTCCGAACTCCTGCTCTCCCTGTGCTCCTTGATTTTCTCACGCAGCTGTTCATGAACAGTCTGCATCACTTCCAGACTGCAGTCAAACGCATCGCTCAGAGCTGACTGGAATGCTTCCTTCTGCTCAACGGCAGACATCGGCGCTTCCACATGGAAGATCGCGTCAATGAACTCCTGGTGAATTTCATTGGCCTTCCTGCTGTAAAAGAGAGCGTTATAGATATTTGCTGCCCGGTCATCGAATGCCGGGAAGAGAAAACCCAGCTCAGGAGGAGCGACGGTTTGCCCGGCAGCACAGTGGAATTCATTGTCACCGGGAAAATATCCCAACTCTACCTTGCCCTCCTTGATGGGGCACACAACACAGACGATGTAGGTGAACACCTCATCCGAGGCATCCGCTTGCAGGGAATCATCCTTGCCCCGATGGGGAACATCGTAGCTGTCACAGGCCAGGAGCAGCAGGTAACTGCTGTCCCCCATGTCCAGACTGTCAATTACCTTGTGGTAAAAGGTCTGGCGGGCCTCGTTGTCCTTAAGCTGGGAATCCCGCAGTGTGGTGAGCAGGCGGTGTTCCTCACTGTCCACTACCTGCTGAGTGGAGAATACGATATCAATGAGGTTTTTCCCCAGGGAACCGGACAGTCCCTTCTTCAAAAGGCTCAAATACTTCTCGGACTCCTCCTGCGGCATCATGCCCAGGGATTCGTCCAGATCGGAAACGATCTCTTTACTGCTGTTGACATAGCATCCATAAACACGGCTGATGGCGCTTTTTTCCGGGCGAAAACGGCGCCGCAGCTCATTGATTTCTTTTTGGTTCATTTTTTCCTACCTCGCTTTGTAATCGGAACGGTTGATAACAGACGATGAAATCCATTTTAGTGGAAAGAGCTTGAAATTTCAATAGCCGGAAGTTCTTTCCCCCAAGAGCGCAAAAAAGAAACCGCCCATGTCAGAAACTATCAGAAACTGACTGAGCGGCATATTTTTCATGTCAAACGCCAGTAGGAGCGGTTATTTTCTGATCCAGTCCAGAAAAACAGCTACTTTCTCCAAGTCTTCATCCGGCAGGGCAAGCAGCTTCTTGCCTATGATCCCACGCAGGGAATCCGGATCGTCCATAGGAGCAAAGAAAAGAGTTGGAGTCAAATCAAAGTATTCCATGATGTTGAACAGCTCCCGGAGAGAGGGCATAGAAATTCCATTGGTGATGCTTCTGATGTAGGAGCCGCTCTTTCCAAGCTCCAGGCTCATCCGATGCTCAGAAACGCCCTTCTGTTCCCGCAGCTCTGTGATGCGGTCCCGCACAAACGCTTCATAGCGGCGGTTATCGTCCATGATCCTCTCCCTCCAATCTCTACTTATTATTTTAATATAAGGGAGCGTCGCGGGTTCGCACTTAAATCATCAACTTTCGCTTCACACAACGAATAATTAGTGATATAATTATTAAAATGGGCGCGAGTTTTATATTTCTATTATGAATCACAATCAATAAAATATGACTGCGACTGTGTATGAGGGCTGTCAGATGGGAAACTGCTTTTTTATAGGGCATAGGGAGACGCCGGATCGGGTGTACCCAACTCTGCTTGAAACCATAGAGCGTCATATCACGGAATATGGCGTATCTGAATTTGTGGTGGGGCAGTATGGAAACTTCGACCGTCTGGTGATCCGGGCACTGTCGCAGGTTAAGCGAGCGCACCCGGATATTACGCTGATACTGATGACCCCATATTACCCAGTCAACAGAAAGGTGGATCTGCCAGAGGAGTTCGACGCTCTGTTCTATCCGCCGGATCTGGAAACGGTCCCCAAACGGCTTGCCATCGTCCGCGCAAACCGATATATGGTGGAGCGCAGCGATTTTCTCATCGCCTATGTGCGGCATCCGGCCAGCAATGCCAGAGAACTGCTGGAGTATGCCGGGACAGGAAAGAGAAAGGGAAAAATCCACATCACAAATTTGGCTGAGGAGCAAATCTCTCTTCCAAAGAAAACAGATGATGTGATATAATAAAATAGTAATGTATGCCCATTTAGAAATTTGTAACCCGAGGTCTTGCTATGGAAGAAAAACTGGGACAGTCCACGGCTGTTCTGTTCAAATATGAAAAATTGATTTTGGCTGAAGAAGAAACCACATCCGCTGGTGGATGTGGAGTCTCCCTTGCGGCCTTTTCGCGCCCTGCGTCAACCTGTCTTTATGACAGTGCGGCGTGGGGCTTTTTTCTATCGCTGGAAAGGAGTCAAAGAATATGAGTCTGAAATATACCTGCCCCGGCTGTGGGACACCCTTGGGCTATGAGGGATTGTGCTGGAAATGCAAATCTGAACAGGAGCGGAAGGCTGCTCTTGCCTGGACGCCGGAACAGATTGCCGAGAAGCAGAGAAACCTGATTCAGAACATCCAGAGGCTGGCTGATATGGAGGACCCGGAGTTCGCCGACTTCTGGCAGCTGCTTGGCTACCATGATGCCATCACCCCGGAGATTCAGCGAGTGGCACTGGCCGCAGAGGTGTTCTGGCCCTGTGAGATCTATGATCACGCTCCCGCCGATGTGCGGGATGGTCTGATCCATGCGCTGTTGTCTGCGGAATATTCCAGCGCGGCCTCCAACCTGATGAGTTGCCTTGCTATGCAAGGAGATGACAAGGCAATGGAAACTCTGCTGGAGCTGGAGCGAAATCCCCGGCCCTGGCGCAAGGGCCTCTATGTAGACCCATCCAGCTATGCGCAGATCGGAGGCTGGACCTTCGACAAGGAGGGCCAGAAAATCCAGCTCAACTTCGACACCTGTTATCCTATGGTCAAGGGAACCGCTGGCGAGAAATCTCCCGTCCGCATTGGCCGAGCACGGGAGGACACCTGCCCTCACTGCGGCGGGCGTATGGTGGATATGTTGGTGCTGGATGGCCGGGATGAGCGTCTGAAATTTCTGGGGTTGGATGGTATTCTGACTGCCACCTGCTGCCCCAGCTGTGTGGGATTTTTGAAAGGTCCAGCCTTTAACAGTTTTACCCTGGATGGCGGAGTGGAAGTCTTCCCCTCCGAACTCTTTGACGGGGCGGAGAAGACAGATTGCTATGTCAGTCCCGAAGACTACAAGGCCCTCACGGAAAATCCCTTTGTGCTGGACAAGACGCCGGCGCCCCTGTTTTACGGCGCAGCCTGCCAGGATGTGAACACCATCGGCGGCTTTGCCAACTGGGTAC
>OLQM01000843.1_pt1 | contig 35495 bp, 29 predicted proteins | sample 1673161 | NCBI WGS metagenome assembly OLQM01 (sample SAMEA3136761, study PRJEB25190) | human gut metagenome | reverse complement strand
GTTATCGACGGAACAGAAATATGGCCCGCCCTGCTTTGGTATAACACTTGCTGTGTGGGCGTGTAAATCCACTGGCAATGAAAATCAAGACAGGCAAAGGTACGATTACGCTCGGGGTGCTGCTGGCGATATGGTCGGTGTCGGCAATCGCCTCTCTGCCGGGGCTGGCGATCTCGCCGATCCTCGGCGACCTGAATAAAATCTTCCCGAAGGCCACCGACCTTGAAATACAGATGCTCACGTCGCTGCCCTCGCTGCTGATCATCCCCTTCGTCCTGCTTGCCGGCAAGCTCTCCGTCGGCAAGGACAAGCTCAAGATCCTCGCCGTCGGACTGTCGGTCTTCTTCCTGAGCGGCGTGGCATGCCTCTTCGCCCGGAGCATGATGTGGCTCATCGTCATCAGCTGTATCCTCGGTATCGGCGCCGGTATGGTAATCCCCTTCTCCACGGGGCTCGTGGTCGACTACTTTACGGGCGATTACCGTGTCCGGCAGCTGGGGTACAGCTCGTCGATCAACAACCTGACGCTCGTGCTGGCGACCGTCGTGACGGGCTACCTGGCCAACGTCGACTGGCACCTGCCCTTCCTGGTCTATACCCTGCCGGGTATTTCGCTCGCGCTGTCGTTCCTGCTCAAGCGGCAGCGCTCCTTTCCCGAGCCGGAACAGAGCATCCAGCTGCGGCACAAGATGATCGACCGCCGTAAGCTCGCCGGGCTGATGGCGTTCTATTTCTTCGTCACCTACGCCGTGCTGGTCGTGACGTTCTATGCCTCGTTCCTGATCGACGACTACAAGATAGACAACTCGTTTTCCGGGGTGCTGATCTCGCTGTTTTTCCTTGCGATCATGCTGCCGGGGCTGTTCATCGACAAGATTATCCGTTCTTTGAAGCGGAACGTCAACCTCGTGGCGCTCGTGCTGGTCTGTGTGGGGCTGCTGTGTGTCGGGGTTTTCCACGGCAAGGCGATGCTGGCCTTCGGGGCGCTTTGCACCGGGCTGGGCTATGGGATCATGCAGCCTGTCATTTACGACAAGGCGGCGACCATCGCCCCGCCGCGTTCCGCTACGCTGGCCCTTTCGTTCGTCATGTCGGTGAATTACCTGGCCGTGATGGTCTGCCCTTTTATCGTAGACCTCTTCCGTCATGTTTTCGGGACGCACAGCGACCGCTTCCCCTTCTTTTTCAATGCGGCACTGGTGCTGGCCGTGGCTGTTGTCACACTCCTGCGCCGGGGCAGCTTTACGCTCGGACTCGACGAATCCTATTACCGGAATTGATTGTAAAAACTGTTCGAAAGTGTTGTGAATGACGTAAAAAGGTTTAAATTTGTGCTGAAAAGTCACACCTTATTACGATTATCGCGAGATGAAAACAACACTTCTGACGGCTTTGGCCGCCGCTGCCCTTGCGGCAGGCTGCTCAAAGTCCGACACAGGTACGCCTTGTGTGAAAATCGCGCCGACGATCCAGACCCGTGTTACGGGATTGCATTTCGATACCGGCGACCGCATCGGGCTGAGCATTGCCAAAGGTTCGGAAACCTATGCGCAGAACGTTCCGATGACCTACGACGGTACGGCCTTTACGGCCGCGGATTTGCTGTGGTATAACGATTCGAATGAAAAATCGACGCTCACGGCCTACCATCCTTACTCCGAACAGGGAATGCCCGCGGAGTTTTCCGTTGCTACAGACCAGACGTCGGGAGGTGCATCGTCCGACCTGCTGGTCGCGGTGAAAAAAGAGGTTACCCCATCTTCGGCACCTGTCGGGATGCTCTTTTACCATGTGATGTCGCAGCTGACGATCGTCCTTACCAACAATTCCGACGCCCCGGTTACGGGGGTTACGGTCGGCGGACTCGTCCCGACGGCCGTGGTCGATTTCACGGTGCCCTCCGCCGCGGCCAAGAGCGGGGCTGCTGCTGCCGACGTCGAGGCGTTCGAAGTGACGGCCGATGCCGCCTACCGTGCCATCCTTGTGCCGCAGCAGGCCACCCTGACGGTTACGGTAGCGACCGGTGACGGAAAGAGCCGCAGTAAAACCCTCTCTTCGGCACAGCTCGAAAGCGGGAAACGCTACGACATGTCGGTCGTTGTGACCAATATCGACATCGACGTGGAACTGAGCGGCGAAGTCGTCGACTGGGGCGACGGCGGTTCGCTCGATGGCGGCGGCGATGGCGGCGGTGGCGAAGGCGGCGGCGAGGGCGGTGATCCCGGGACGCTTTCCTACGGGGGTGTGGACTACCCCACCGCGACGATCGGCGGACGGGTTTGGATGACCCGGAACCTGCGTTACCTGCCTGACGGTGCCCAGATCGGAACCGGTATCTGGTACCCTTGCCGCGGTACGGCGGGATCGAACGACGCCGAATATGTCGCGGAACGGGGGTTGCTTTACAGCTTCACAACGGCCCTGGGCGGTGCGACGGCTGCATCCGGCACCCCGGTGCAGGGGATTTGTCCGCCGGGCTGGCATGTCCCCACGGGCGCCGAGATCGAGCAGATGATCGCCAGCCCCGAATACGATGCGTCCCTGCTCCGTAGCGCCGGGATGTGGAATTCGGATGCAGGTCTGTATGTTGCGGAAAAGAAGGGGTACCTGATGAGCTGTACCTCGGAAGATAACGGCGCAATGTATAAGGCCTTGCTTTATTCGTCTGACGGTATCGTAGCCGGGCTTGCTCCGTTTCCGGCCGGAAACGGTGTCTCGCTGCGCTGCGTGAAGGATATATAGCCGTAGCCGAGGATGCGGCAACGGAACGATCCCCGGTCTCGGATGAGCCGGGGATCGTCTTTTTACTGCGGGTTTTACCCTCCTGAGGCAGGCCGCCGTGCGGTTTTCCTCGGGGCTGCGGTGAGCACAGGCCATTGCGTGATGACCTTTTGGTGGCGCAGCGAATGCGTGTCCCACCCCGCAGGAGCCCAGTGCCCGCGTCGTGTCAGTTGTCGCGGTTCAGGAAGAAAATCGGGATGTTGGCCAGGAACACGTCCTTTCCCCGGAGCCGGTCGCGTTTGGCGAGCAGTTCGCTCAGCTGGATGTCGCCGATGACGTAGTTGCTGTCTTCGCTGGTGTACTGTTCGTGCACCTTCGTAAAATTCAGGATGCCGTGCACGTCGGTCTCGTTGTAACGCGCATAGATTTTCAGGGTTATGTCCGTCGTATAGTCGGGCTTCTGCATGTAGCTCTGTTTCTTGTACTCGTAGCGGTAGTTGTTCAGGCGGGCCATGATGTCGCTCAGGATCGACGAGGCCGTGGGCAGGCTCCCGGCCCCCTTGCCGAACATGAACTGCCGGTCGTAGCACTCGCCGCGGATCACTACGCCGTTGTACTCGTCGTCCACGCTGTAAATATATTTCGAGGGCGTCACGAACTCCGGCATGACGAACATCGTGAAGTGTTCGTCGCTCACCTTGACGACCTGCGCCACGAGTTTGATTTTGACGTTCTTCTCGCGGGCATACCGGATGTCCGAATCGTGGATGGTCGAGATACCGTAGGTGAAAATCTTTTCCGGGGCGACGTAGGTGCCCAGCGCATGTACGGTGATGATCACCAGCTTGAAGAGCGAATCGTAGCCTTCGATGTCGAACGACGGGTCGCTTTCGGCGAAGCCGAGCGCCTGCGCCTGCGCCAGGGCGCTGTCGTAACTCTCGGCGTGGTCGAAGACGCGCGAGAGGATGTAGTTCGACGAGCCGTTCAGGATGCCCTTCACCTCTAACAACAGGTCGTTGTCATAGTATTCCTCGAGGTTGCGGATGACGGGGATCGAACCGCACGACGAGGCGTCGTACAGCAGCGCCACGTTGTGCGTCTTCTGGATCTCGATCAGTTCCGGAAGGTGGTGCGCCAGCATGGTCTTGTTGCCCGAGACGACCGGGATGCCGCGCAGCAGGGCCCGCTTGACGATGCTGTATGCAGCATCGGCCTGGTCGATCACCTCCACGATCAGGTTGATGTCCCTGTTGTCGAGTATCTCGTCGGCCGACGTCGTGAAGAGGGATTTGTCGACTTCGACCTTACGCGGCTTTTCCGGGTCGCGGACGCAGATCTTCACGATCTCCGCGTGGGCGTTCTTCGATTTCTGCACTACCTGGTAGATTCCCTGTCCGACGACGCCGAACCCGAACAGGCCGATTTTGATTTTGCTCATATGCTGCTTGTTTATTGATTGTTCATGAACGGATAGAGGATGTCGTTCAACTGCCCGTGCTCGACGAGGAACCCGTCGTGCCCGAACGGCGAATCTATTTCGTGGTACGTGCTTCCGGCGATCATGCCGTGCAGTTCGCGCATCTCTGCCGGGGTGAAAATGATGTCGGTCGTGATGCCGACCACTGCCGTGCGGGCTTCGATGCGTGCGAGGGCGGCTGCTACCCCGCCGCGCCCGCGCCCCGTGTCGTGGGTGTCGAAGGCGTTGAGTATGGCATAGTACGAGTAGGCGTTGTAGCGCCGGCAGAGTTTCTCGCCCTGATATTGCTGGTAGGTCGATGCGCGGTGTACTGCAGGGAGTTCCTCCCTGTCCTGCTGCGTGAGGTTGTATCCCAGCGAACCCCGGTACGTGAGCAGCCCCAGGGCGCGTGCGGCAGCCAGTCCGGCCATCCCGGCGTCGTCTCGCGGCTCGCCGAACGTCGTGTCGGCCTCGATGGCCATGCGCTGGGTCTGGTCGATGGCAATCGTCCAGGGCGAGGCCTTGGCCGCCGTGGCGATCAGGATCAGTTTGCCGATGCGCTCCGGCTCCAAGACCGCCCATTCGATGGCCTGGAATCCCCCGACCGAACTTCCTACGAGCGTGTCGATGCGGCCGATGCCGAGCGCGCCGGCCAACAGGCGGTGTGCTCGGACGATGTCGCGGATCGTGAACGGCGGGAAATCCTTGTAATAGGGGCTTCCCGTTTCCGGGTTCACGTGCAGCGGCCCCGTGGTGCCGTAGTGCGACCCGAGGATGTTGGCGCAGACCACGAAGTGGCGTGCCGGGTCGAGGAAACGCCCCGCCTCGACCGTGTGCGGCCACCAGTCCGCCACGTCCGAGTTTGCCGTCAGGGCATGGCATACCCACACGACGTTGTCATGCGCCGCATTGGGCTTGCCGTAGGTGTGGTAAGCGATCCTCAGCTCGGGCAGCGTATGCCCCGTTTCGAGCACGAACGGCCCGGGTGCTTTGTAAATGCTGGGTTCCATTATCCGATGTGTGCGAAAGCCTGTTCGAAGTCGTCGATAAGGTCGTCGGTATTCTCCAGCCCGACGGAGATGCGCAGCATGGTCGGCGTGACGCCTGCTGCGGCGAGGTCTGCGTCGCTGAGCTGTTTGTGCGTGGTCGATGCCGGGTGCGTAACGACCGTGACCGAGTCGCCGATCATGACCATGTGTGCCGCCAGGTTGAGCGATTCGACGAAACGCACGGTGCTGTCGAGCGTGCCTTTGAGTTCGATGGTGAAGACGGCCGACGAACCGAACCGGAAATACTTCTTCGCGTTCGCGTAGCTCGGGTGCGACTCGAAGCCTACGAAGCTCACGCGCTCCACTTTGGGATGGTTGCGGCAGTATTCGGCCAGCCTGCGTGCCGACTCGACTTCGTGCCGCACGCGCAGCGAAAGCGTTTCCAGCCCGAGCGTCATCAGGTAGGAGTCGAACGGCGAGGGGCAGCAGCCCAGGTCGCGGACACCGTCCACGCGGCATTTCACGATGAAGGCCGCCGCGCCGAATGCCTCGTGGAAATTCAGTCCGTGATACCCTTCCGACGGGCCGTCGATCTGCGGGAACTTGCCGTTGGCCCAGTTGTAATTGCCCCCGTCGACGATCACCCCGCCCATGGCCGTGCCGTGGCCGTTGATCCATTTGGTCGCCGAGTCGACGACGATGTTCGCACCCCATTCGAAGGGGTTGCACAGGTAGCCCGCGGCACCGAACGTATTGTCCGCGACGAAGGGCACGTCGTAGCGTTTGGCCAGTTGTCCCAGTGCTTCGAGATCGGGCACCGTACAAGTGGGATTGCCCATGCTCTCGGCGTAGATCGCTTTCGTGCGTCCGTCGATCAGCGCCTCGAAGTCCTCGGGGCGTTCGCTTCGGGCGATGCGGCAGTCGATGCCGAGCCTGCGCAGCGAAATGCGGAACTGGGTGAAGGTGCCGCCGTAGAGGAACGGCGAGGCGACGATGTTGTCGCCCTCGGCCGCCAGCGAGAGCACGGCGATGAGTATGGCCGACATGCCCGAAGAGACGGCCAGCGCCCCCACGGCACCGTACAGGGCGGCGATGCGTTGCTCGTATACGGTCGTAGTCGGGTTTTGCAGCCGGGTGTAGATGTTGCCCCCTTCGCTCAGGTCGAAGAGGTTGGCCGCGTGTTCGCAGCTCTTGAAACGGTATGCTGCCGTGGGATATATCGCCACACCGCGGGCACCCGTGGGATCGTCGGGTTGCAGCCCTCCGTGGATCTGCAATGTCTCGAAACGTAATTTTTTCTCAGCCATGCTATCTGTTTTTTAGTCGTTACAAAAAAAATCCGACCTCTCTGAAGCCGGATTGTGTCGTTCGTATACACGGAAAATCTACACCCGGCGGAATCGGTTGCGCATGTACATCATATCCATGGTCATACTGCGGAGCGAGCCGCCGTATGTGTCGTGGTATGTCGTCGTGGCAATCATTTTCTGCTTTCGGATTTTTTCCTGTGTGCAAATATAGGAATTTTTCGGCTCATGCTTGCGGTCGGCCCGATTTTTTTGCAAAAAACTGTTTAGCGGCCGGGGTTTTGCATGCCATAGTTGCTACCTCGACCTTTTTTGTTGAACAAAAGGGCGGAAAAGTTTTGGTTTGAAAAATTAATGTTTATATTTGTGTCGAAGAATGTGCACTATGCACAAGGGATAGATTAAAAATATCAATTTATGAAACGACTTTACGCTGTTGCAGCTATTGCAACGACGTTTTTGGCCTTTTCGTGCCAGAAAAACATGGGCACCGGCAGCGGCGAACCGCAGGAGCCCTCGTCTGCAGTTCCCGCCGACTTCAAATGGGAAACGACCCGCGACCTGGATATTTCGGTCGGTATGCCGAGTGTTACGGGCAATACGCCCCAATATGCCGTTATCCGCGTGTATTGCTCCCCGATCCTCTCGGACGGCAATATCGTGGCGATGGGTGTGGTGACGCCATCCCGCCCCGTGTTCGGAACCGCGGTGACGATCCCGGCCGGGATCGGGAACATTTATGTCCAGACTACCCTGCCCGACGGTACGGTGGCCGTCTCCATGGAACCGGTCGCAGCGTCGGTGAACGTCGCCGGTGCGCGGATGAAGGCCGCAGCCGGGACGCCCTTACTCCGGATGGCCGGGATGGCGCGCGCCGCGGCCGACAGTTCGATGCCCGACTACCCGCGGCTCGCGGCGAAGGCCGAGGGTGATTTCGCCGAGGGGGCCATCATCCGGAGTACGCCTGCCGGCAAGATCGACCTGGGTGCGAGCTGGGCCCCGTTTGCAGCTGCGGAGTATTATATCCCGGCAGGAGCCGAGGTTACGGGCAATATCGGCCTGAACGGAACCTTTAGCCCCAACCCCTCGCCGATCCTCTACGTGGCGGGCAAACTGACGCTCGATGCCTCCGTTACGATCGGTCAGGCGACGCTCGCAGTGCTTCCGGGCGGCGAGGTGTACATCCGTGAAGCAAGTGCGAACATGCAGCAGAACGCACCCAACCCCGCGATTTTCGTTTTCGAAGGCGGTAAGTTTACGGCCGGGAAAACGAACTTTTCCTGCAAGGCCGTGGTCAACGAAGGGAAATTCATCGTCGACGGGACGTTCGACATCAATAATTCCTGTGCATTCTACAACGGTGCCGCCGCAGAATTGGAGGCCGATGACATGGAAATCACCAACCGGGCGAAACTTTATAACGACGGCAAGATAGAGAGCGATGATTTGGAGCTCAACTCCTACGCCGAACTGTCTAACTGCGAGAATGGTGTCGTTGATGTCGACGGGACTTTCTATTTGACCAACAACTCGGTCGTTTACCAGAAAGGTTTGGCCTCGATGGAGAAACTCGAAGCCCGCGGCGGGGGGACACTCTATGTGAATTGCCATACCGTAGCCGAGGAAATTGCCGCCGAAGGTGCCCGATTCTATATTGCATCCGGCGCGGGGCTCGATGCCGAGGAGGTCTATTTCAACAGCAATACGGAGTTGTACGCCGCTGCCGGCTCGATCTTCGCCATGGACGAGTATAATGCCGGTAAGTCGGGCGGCAATGTCCGTATCGTGAGCCAGGCTGCCGCCGACCAGCTCATGGCCGTGGTCGTGATCCGCGAGAAAGGCGTGAGCTCACGCTATTACGGGACGAAGTTCGACGGGCTGATGGAAGTCGTGTACGACAATGCAGCCGATTCGAAATACGTTATCGACGAGCGTAGCCTCACCGGCGGCGCCGTGATGCGTGCCAGGCAGACGGTCGTGCTCCCCGAAGCCAAATGCAACGGTGGCCGGCAGCCCATAACGCCCGATCCGGAACCGGAACCCGAGTTTGTCGAGGTCAACGGTTTACCCTATACCTACTGCTTTGAGGACGGCTGGCCGTGGATCGGCGACTACGACATGAACGATGTCGTGGTGGTCGTAAGCGTCGACCGCCGCAGCGACAAGGAGACCGGGAAGGTCGGCCTGATCCGCATCAACTGGGAACTGAAGGCCGCAGGTGCCGCGCACCTGAATGCCTTTGCCATCCAGTTGGACAAGGTTCGTACCTCGGAGGTCGCCGGCGTGGAGACCACCAATACGACCTTCGGCCGCGGTGCGTTTGCGGGCTCCGGCCCGGAATCGGGCAGCGAACTGGCCGTGATCCCGCTTTTCAACACTTCGCAGGAGATCCTGGGCGAAGGGACTTACATCAATACGACCAAGGGCGTGGCCATACCGACCGTGAAACACACGACGACGGTGACCTTTGCGCAGCCGGTCGACCCCGCAGCCGTCCGCGAGTCGGCGCTCAATGCGTTCATCGTCGTGAACCAGAAGAGTTCGGGCACGTTCACCCGCGAGACGGAGATCCACATGCCGGGGCGCAAGCCGACGCAATTCGCGGTCGTATCGGGCAATACCTTCCTGGAGTCGGATCCCTACCGCTATTTCGTCACCAAGGGCGACGGTGTGAAGAACAACTACATGATGTGGGCGCTGTGTATCCCGGGTGAGTTCCGCTATCCGCTCGAACGCAGCGATATCCGGGACGTCTATACCTATTTCAACGCATGGGCGGCATCGGGCGGCCGGGAACATGTGGAATGGTATCGGGACGAAGCCGACGAAACCCTGCTCTATTAGTCAGAGGTTAAATATGATGGTTGAAAAGGGCCGTACTTCGCAAGTGCGGCCCTTTTTGTGCGGATGCCCGACGGCGGGATTTGCGTCCCTCCCCTCTTGCCTTTCCCGTATTCCAACCGTATTCTCGTTCTGGGTTTTGCCTGCCGCCCGCCATTATGACAGAAAAAATCCCCGCAGGGCTCTCTCCTGCGGGGATTTTCATTGTATTACAGAATAATTATCGGTGGCTGTCGATTCGCTCGACCCCTTCGCGGGTTGCCGCACCGCGCAGGATCGTCCTGCAAAAGAGGTAGGACTCCTCGCGCGTCGCATTGTTTATCCGCATTTCGAAGATCGTTTCCAGAATCCGGTCGGCAAAGCTCGACGCATCGATTTCGGGCAACAGGAGCTTTTCTTCGCGGCTCCCGTTCAGGTGTACGGTCAGTTCGCTGCGCCAGAATTCCCGGTGTTCGTCGAAATGTTCGGCATAGGCCACCTTGTGGCGCAGGTCGGACAGAAAGCTGCTTTCGACCGTATACAGGTGTTCGATGTATTCGTATACCAGTTTGAAAGCCCGTTGCAGCGAACTCCTGCTGCGGCGTTTCCTGTAAGCCGTGATGCGCTCCTGCTGTTGGTGGCACATGAAATCGAGGCAGGCGCTCACCAGGTCTTCCTTGTCAGCGAACATTTCATAGAGGGTGCGCTTCGAGATTCCCAGCGTCTGCGCGATCTCATCCACCCGGACGGCACGGATGCCGTTCCGGGTAATGAGCTCCTGCGTGATGCGGATGATCTCCTCTTTGGTCGCTCCCCTTTTCATTATTTCGCCTCCGCTGCGATGTCGCGTCCGCCACCCAGAGCCTGGTAGAGGTTCACGATACCCTGGATTTCGTCAAAACGATCCGCAATCTGGTTCAGCTGAGCAGAAAGCAGCGACTGCTGGGCGGTCAGTACTTCGAGGTAGGTCGTGCTGCCGTGTTGCATGAGCAGTTCCGTGCTCTCCACGGCGCGTTCCAACGCCTCGATCTGTTGTGTCCGCAGGCCGGTTTTCGCGCGGGCCGACTGGCACTGCGTGAGGGCGTTGTTGACCTCGGCGCCCGCGTTGAGCAGGGCCTGCTGGAATGCCAGCTTGGTTTCTTCCTGCTGTGCCTTGGCGATTTTCACGCGGGCGCGGTTGGCGTTGGCATTGAAGATGGGTTGCAGCAGCGAAGCGGCGGCCGACCAGAGGAATTTTCCGGGGTCGACGATCCGGGCCCCGCTGTTGTTCGTCCATCCCAGAGTCCCGCTCAGCGTGATCGAAGGATAGAGGGCCGAGCGTGCCTCGCTGGTGGCATAATAGGACTGCATCAGCGAGTATTCGGCGCTGCGGATGTCGGGGCGGTTCGAAAGCATCTGCACCGGTATGCCGACAGTCAGGTCGTCGGGCAACTGCTGGCTTTCGAGGCGGCCGCGCTCGATGGGGTGCGGGCCTTCGGCCAGCATCGAGCAAAGGCTGTTCTCGGCCTGGCGGATCTGGTATTCCAAGTCGTGCAGCGAAGCCTCGATGGCGAGGCAGTTGCCTTCGTACTGCGCTACGGCAGCCTCGTTGGCCATGCCGGCCTCTTTCAGTGCACGCATCGTGCGGACGCTCTCGCGCCATTTCTCGGCGGTTTGCTCGGTAACCTCGTATTGTCCGTCGAGCATCAGCAACGTGTAGTAGAGGTTTGCAATGCCCGAGATCAACTGCGTTTTCACGGCCTGCTCGTACTCCTTGCTCTGGAGGTAAAGCGCCTTGGACTTGCGTTTGGCGTTGGTCAGGCCGTTGAAGATGTCGATCTGCCAGCTTGCCGTGACCGGGATACTGTACGTTTTGCCCGGCGTGGCCCAGTCGAAACTGCTCATGCTGCCCTGCGGTGCGAAATTGAACGACGGCAGGTAAGCCAGGCGCGCCGATTTAAGCGTCGCCTCGGCTTCCTTGATCCTCCATTGCGCCGATTGCAGGTCGGTATTGTTCTCCAACCCCTGGCGAATGAGTGTCCGCAGGTAGGGGTCGGTGAACATCTCTTCCCAGCCCATGTTGCCGATCGTCGTCGTGTCGGCGGTCTCGGCCGTGCCGTACAGCCCGTCGGTTTTCACCTCGGGACGGGTGTAGGGCTTGTAGATGCCGCAGCCGGTCATGGCCGCTGCGGCCAGTATGATAATAAGCTTTTTCATCTTGTTACTCCTCTTTCTCGTTTTTACACTCCTCCAGTTCCGCCTGTACGGCCCACTGCGGATCGGGGTCGAACTCTATGGGCTTGACTTTCTCCTGCAGGGTCTGGAAGGCGATGAACAGCGTCGGTACGAGGAACAGCAGGGCCAATGTCCCGACGATCATACCGCCCACGACGCCCGAACCGAGGGTCATGTTACCGTTGGCGCCCACACCGTGCGAGAGCACCAGCGGGATCATACCGAATACGCAGGTGAGGACGGTCATCAGGATCGGGCGCAGACGGACTTTGGCAGCCGATACGGCGGCCTGTGTCAGGGTCATACCCGCACGGCGCCGGTCGGAGGCGTACTCCGTGATCAGGATGGCAGTCTTCGAGAGCAGGCCGATCAGCATGATGATACCCGTTTGCAGGTAGATGTTGTTCTCCAGTCCCATCATCTTGGCGAAGAGGAACGAGCCCAACAGGCCGCACGGTACGGAGAGAATGACGGCGAACGGAAGCAGGAAGCTTTCGTACAGGGCACTCAGGATGAGGTAAATCAGCAGGATACAGATCCCGAAGATGATCGTCGTGTTGCTGCCCGTCTGCGCTTCCTCGCGGGTGATACCGTCGAAATCGTAGCCGTAGCCCTTCGGCAGTACCTGGGCGGCCGTTTCCTGGATGGCCTTGATGGCGTCACCCGACGAATACCCGGCGGCCGCCGTGCCGTTCACGGCGATCGAACTGTACATGTTGAAGCGGTTCAGCACCTCGGAGCTGTAAACCCTTTCCAGATTCACAAACTGTCCCAGGGGAGCCATCTCGCCGTTGTTGGAGCGTACGAAGACGTTGTTGAGCGATTCGGTGTCGAGACGGTATTTCGGGTCGGACTGGATCGTCACGTAGTACATCTTCGAGAACCGGTTGACGTTCGAGACGTACTGCCCGCCGTAGTAACCCGAAAGCGTCGAAAGGATCGCGTTGGGCGAGATGCCGGCCCGTTTGGCCTTTGCCGCGTCGATGCTCACGATGTACTGCGGGAAGTTGATGTTGAAGGTCGAGTAGGCGCGTTCGATCTCCGGGCGCTGGTTCAGCGCCCCGATGAACTGCAGGTAGATGTTGTAGAAGTCCGTCAGGCTGCCGTCCGACTTGTCCTGAAGGTTCATAGTGAAACCGGTCGAGGTACCGTAACCCGAGATCATCGGCGGTGCCACGGCGAAAATCTGTGCATCCTTGATGTCGGCCGTGCGTCTGTATATCTGGCCGATTACGGCGTTCACCGCATCCGCCTTGTCCGGTCGCTCTTCCCAGTCCTTGAGCTTGATGATACACATACCGTAGGAGGAACCCTGGCCGGCGATCATACCGAAACCTGCCACCTGCATGAAGTCCCTGATTTGGGGGATCGTCTGGATGCGGTCGGCAACCTGCTCCATGACCATGTGCGTTTCGGCGAGCGAAGTACCCGGTGCCGTGGTGACGTTCACCATGATCGTACCCTGGTCTTCGTCGGGCACCAGACCCGTCTTGGTGCTGTTCATCAGCAGGACGAGTGCGGCGAATGCCAGGCCGAGCGTCGACCACATCAGCCATTTGTGCTTGATGAAGAGCAGCACGCCGTGCTTGTATTTGTTGATCAGGGTGCTGAATCCCGAGTTGAATGCCTTGCGGAAGCGGGCCGCGAAGTTGTCGCGCATCTCGCCGTTTTCGTCGAGGTAGGGTTTCAGGATGAGGGCGCACAGTGCGGGCGAGAGCGTCAGGGCGTTCAGCGCCGAGATGCCCACGGCCACGGCCATCGTGATACCGAACTGCGTGTAGAAGATACCCGACGTACCGCCCATCATCGACACGGGGATGAACACGGCCATGAAGACCAGCGTCGAAGTGATGATGGCCGAGGTGATACCCGACATGGCGTCGATGGTCGCCATATAGGAGGACTTATATCCCACGTCGAAACGCGCCTGGACAGCCTCCACTACGATGATAGCGTCGTCGACGACCGTGCCGATCGCAAGGACGAGCGCGAAGAGCGTCAGCAGGTTGATCGAGAAGCCCGCTACCGAGAGGAAGGCGAACGTACCGACCAGCGATACGATGATCGAAACGGTGGGAATGAGCGTCGAGCGGATATCCTGCAGGAAGACGTACACCACGAGGATCACAAGCAGGATGGCCTCGATCAGCGTCTTGATCACCTCGTTGATCGAGGCGTAGAGAAAGTCGTTCACACTGTGCAGGTGGGCGATGGCGACGCCTTTCGGCAGTTCCGCCTCCACCTCGTCGAGCAGTGCGTTGATGTTGTTCACTACCTGGGTTGCGTTCGATCCGGCGGTCTGGTAGACCATAGCGCTGACGCCCGGGTGGCCGTTGGTGTAGCCTTTGTAGGCATAGGACTCGCTGCCCAGCTCGATGTCCGCGACATCCTTCAGGCGCAGGAGCGTGCCGTCGGGCTTGGCCAGGAGCACGATCTCCCCGAACTCTTCGGGAGTTTGATAACGTCCGCGGTATTTCATCGTATACTGGAACGCATTGTCCGAGTTCTCACCCAGCGTACCGGTTGCCGATTCGATGTTCTGTTCGGCGAGCGCCGCCGTCACGTCCGACGGGACGAGTTTGTACTGGGCCATCACGTCGGGCTTGAGCCAGATACGCATCGAATAGTCGGCACCGAGCGTGAAGGCCTCGCCGACGCCTGCGATACGGAGGATGCGGGGCTCGATGTTGATCTTCAGGTAGTTCGACAGGAACGTTTCATCGTAGGTGTCGTCGGGACTGTATAGCGAAAAGATCTTGATCATCGAGGTTTGCCGCTTCATGGTCGTCACGCCGATCTGCGTGACTTCGGAAGGCAACTGGCCGGTGGCCCGCGAAACGCGGTTCTGCACGTTGACGGCAGCCATGTCGGCATTGATTCCCTGGCGGAAGTAAATCGTCACCGAGGCACTTCCGACAGCGGCGCTGGAGGTCATGTAGGTCATGTCTTCCACACCGTTGATAGCCTGTTCGAGCGGTACGATGACCGATTTCTGGATCGTCTCGGCGCTGGCGCCCGGATACGAGGCGCGCACCATCACCGTCGGGGGTGCGATGTCGGGATACTGCTCCACGGGCAGTGTCACCAGACCGATCAGACCGCCGATTACGATTACGATGGATATGACCGACGCCAGTACGGGTCGTTCGATAAAATGTTTCAGTGTCATAGGTTATTCCTCCTTTTCGGTTTGGGTTTGGGCTGCGGCTGCCGGTGTGGCCTGCGCTGCGGCGCCCTGCGTCTTGGCTACGATGGGCGTACCCTCGCGCAGCAGGCCGACGCCCTCGGCTACGATGACGTCTCCCGGGACGAGGCCCGACTTGACGATATATTCCCGTCCGTTGTTGATTTTCTCCACGTCGATCATGGACGAGGTAGCCTTGCCGTCTACCACTTTATATACATATACTTTGTCCTGCAGTTCGAATGTCGCTACCTGGGGAACCACGATGCAATCCGTGTAATTGACGGGCAGGATAATGCTTCCTGCGCCGCCGCTGTGGAGCAGGCCTCCCTTGTTGGGGAATGCCGCGCGCAGCTGCACGCTGCCCGTCGAGGTGTCGATAATACCGCTGATCGACTCGATGCGGCCTGTCTGGTCGTAAATCGAACCGTCGTTGAGCTGCAACTGTATGTCGGGCATGTTCTTGAGCGTGTTGGCGATCGAGCCGTATTTGCGGGTCAGGTTGAGCAGCTGGTTTTCGGTCATCGAGAAATAGACGTACATCTCCGAATTGTCCGAGACGGTCGTAAGCGGCTGCGGTATCGACGCGCTCACCAGTGCGCCGACACGGTACGGCAGCGTACCTACCATGCCGTTGGCAGGGGCCTTCACGACCGTGTAGGAGAGGTTATTGGCGGCATTTACGCGCTGCGCCTCGGCCTGTGCGAGCTGCGCCTTTGCCGTCAGCAGCGTGTTTTCGGCTGTCGAGAGGTCGTACTGCGACACGACGCTCTTTGCGAAGAGTTCCTTCTTGCTGTCATATGTCAGCTGGGCCGTTGCCACGCTGGCCTTTGCCGCTGCGACATTGGCTTCTGCTGTCTGGAGCGCTGCCTTGTAAGGTACCTGGTCTATGATGAAAAGGGTCTGTCCTTTCGAAACCGACTGGCCCTCGGTGACACGCAGTTCGGAGATGGTTCCCGAAACCTGCGGATAGATGTCGATGTCCTGGCGTCCGCGGATCGTTGCCGAGTAGTTGCTCTGGATTTCGCGGTCGGTAGTGGCAATGGTCGTCACGCCGTATTGCGCGGGGCCTTGCTCCGTGGGTGCCTGACCGCACGAAACGGCTGCCATGAAGCTTGCCATGATAGCAGCTTTCACAAATGTTTGCTTCATACTTTTCTCCTGTTTTAAACTAAAAAAACTTTTTTCGTTGCAAAAGTACCCTAAAAAGGGCGTGATCGTGCCTTTATATTGCGAACAGTGTTGGTATTTTTCGGAACAAAATTTGGGAAAATATCGGAAAATGCGCTAAATTTGTTCGAAAAACGAATTCATATGTCCGCCATAAATCCTATAATTACCACTGCCGAAGAGCAGTTCGTAGTCGGGGAATCCGATTTTTCCTATTTCAGCAATTATGCGAACCGCTGTGAGGGAGGGGCCATTCTGTTTTGCCGCAAAGGCAGCGCCCATGTGACTGTAAACCAATACGGAGGTCTTGTGAAACGGAATACCCTGGTGCTCGTACTGCCCGGTTCGATGCTGATGCTCACGGGGCGAACCGATGACTTCCGGATGACGTTCTGCGCCTTTTCGCACGATATTTTTTCCGAGGCGGCGTTTCGGCTCCGGCTCGAGCCCTCCTTTTTCCGTACCCTGCGCGAGAATCCGATCGCCTATCCCCCGGCGCGTATCGTCGAGGGGGCTGCCATCTGGTTTCAGATGGCGGCTTATACCTACCGCGACCGGAACAATATTTTCCGCAACACGATCATCCGCAACCGTTTGCAGAACGTGCTGATGGAGATTTACGACAAGTTGCAGCGTTTTGTGGGCATGCAGCGCCAGGTGCCCGAATCGACCACGCGGCAGACCGAACTGTTCCACAGGTTCGTGGCCTTCGTGCACGAGTTCGGTTCGCAGGAGCGCGAAGTGTCGTTTTATGCCGACAAACTCTGCATTTCCACCCGTTACCTCTCGACCATCGTGCGCACGATCGCGCACAGCACCGCCAAGGAGTTTATCGACCGGTCGGTCTTGCTGGAGATCAAGATGCTCCTGCAATCGACCGACTTGTCGGTGCAGGAGATCGCCTACCGCCTGCATTTCCCCGACCAGTCCTACCTGGGGCGTTATTTCAAGAAACATACGGGTGAATCTCCCACCGAGTACCGCAATTCCAAGAAATAAGCCGCCCCGCCGGGCGGCTTTCGTTTTGTCGCGGGGCGCCGGCGTGTTTGGAACCCGAATTGCAGTAAGGAGCTTCGAATCGCTTAATATCGCAAAATTATGAAAACCATTGAAATTCTCGGGGAAAAGGCCGAATACTACCTTTCCCATGTCTGCCGGACGATCGACAAGCGCCTGCTTTACCTGCCCGCACCCGATACGGTCGACAAGGTCTGGATCGAATCCGACCGTAACATCCGGACGCTCGGCAGCCTGCAATGGATCCTCGCCCACGGGCGCCTGGCCGGTACGGGCTATGTCTCGATCCTGCCCGTAGATCAGGGCATCGAACACTCCGCCGGGGCGTCGTTCGCCCCGAACCCGGCCTATTTCGACCCGGAGAATATCGTCAGGCTGGCCATCGAGGGCGGCTGTAACGCCGTGGCTTCGACCTTCGGCGTGCTGGGCGCCGTGGCACGCAGATATGCACACAAGATACCGTTCATCGTCAAGCTCAACCACAACGAGCTGCTCACCTACCCCAACACCTATGACCAGGTGATGTTCGGCACCGTGCGCGATGCCTGGAACATGGGCGCCGCCGCCGTGGGGGCTACGATCTATTTCGGGTCGGAGGAGAGCCGCCGCCAGCTCGTGGAGATAGCCCAGGCGTTCGACTATGCGCACGAGCTGGGCATGGCGACGATCCTGTGGTGCTACCTGCGCAACGAAGGTTTCAGGAAGGACGGGGTGGATTACCATGCTTCGGCCGACCTGACGGGGCAGGCGAACCACTTGGGCGTGACGATCAAGGCCGACATCGTGAAGCAGAAGCTGCCCGAGAACAACGGCGGGTTCCGTGCCGTCGGCTTCGGCAAGACGCGTGACGAGGTGTACACGAAGCTGACGACCGAGCATCCGATCGACCTTTGTCGCTACCAGGTGGCCAACGGTTACATGGGACGCGTCGGGCTGATCAATTCGGGCGGCGAGTCGCACGGGGCATCCGATTTGCAGGAGGCCGTGATGACGGCCGTCGTCAACAAGCGGGCCGGCGGCATGGGACTTATCAGCGGCCGCAAGGCGTTCCAGCGCCCGATGAAGGAGGGCGTGGCGCTGCTCAACGCCATCCAGGACGTATATCTCGATCCCGAGGTTACGATCGCATAATAACCGGCCGTGCAAAACCGTTTTCTGTACGATAAAAGAGGAAAAAAAGTGCATTTATGAAAATAACATTCTTCGGAACCCAACCCTACGACCGCGAGTCGTTCGACCGCGCCAATACGTCCTGCGGGTTCGAGTTCAATTACCATCGCAGCCACCTGAACGGCAACAACGCCCTGCTGGCGCAGGGGGCCGACGCGGTCTGCATCTTCGTCAACGACACGGCCGACGCCGGCACGATACGTCAGCTGGCCGCGATGGGGGTGAAGCTGATCGCACTGCGTTGCGCCGGCTTCAACAACGTAGACCTGAAGGCCGCGGCCGAATACGGCATCCCCGTCGTGCGCGTTCCGGCCTATTCGCCCCATGCCGTCGCGGAACATGCCGTGGCGCTGATGCTGGCGCTCAACCGCAAAGTCCACCGTGCCTACTGGCGCACGCGCGACGGGAATTTCTCGCTGCACGGCCTGATGGGGTTCGACATGTACGGCAAGACGGCGGGCATCGTCGGTACCGGCAAGATCGCCCGCGAGCTGATCCGGATACTCAAGGGGTTCGGCATGAAGGTGCTGGCTTACGACATCTTCCCCGATGCGGAATACGCCGCGCAGGCGCAGGTCGAATACGTGACGCTCGACGAGCTTTACCGCCGTGCGGACATCATTTCGCTGCACTGCCCGCTGACCGACCAGACGCGCTATATGATCAACGGCGATGCTATCGGCAAGATGAAGCCCGGCGTGATCCTAATCAATACGGGGCGCGGCCAGCTGATCCATACCGAGGCGCTGATCGAGGGGCTGAAGGAGAAGAAGATCGGGGCGGCCGGGCTGGACGTTTACGAGGAGGAGGCTGCCTATTTCTACGAGGATACCTCCGACCGGATCATGGACGACGATATCCTGGCACGCCTGCTGTCGTTCAACAACGTCATCATGACCTCGCACCAGGGGTTTTTCACACGTGAAGCGTTGGATAATATAGCGCATACTACATTGCAGAATATTAACGACTTCGACAAGCACCGCAAATTGGTGAACGAGGTGCGTGCCGAACCTGAAAAAGCGATAGGATGAAAAAAGTGGTTTTGCTCCGCCACGGCGAGAGCACATGGAACCGGGAAAACCGTTTTACGGGATGGACGGATGTCGATCTGAGCGAGAAAGGCGTTGCCGAAGCGGCCAGGGCCGGGGAGCTGCTCCGCAAGGAGGGTTTCCTGTTCGGGCATGCCTATACCTCCTACCTGAAACGCGCCGTCAAGACGCTCGACGTGGTGCTCGACAAACTGGATCAGGACTGGATCCCGGTCTCGAAGAGCTGGCGGCTCAATGAAAAGCATTACGGGATGTTGCAGGGGCTCAACAAACGGGAGACCGCCGAAAAGTACGGCGACGAACAGGTACACATCTGGCGCCGCAGTTACGACGTCGCCCCGGCGCCGTTGGGCGAGGAAGACCCGCGCAACCCGCGTTTCGATCCCCGTTACCGCGATGTCCCCGAGGCGGAACTGCCCCGCACCGAATCGCTCAGCGACACCGTCGCGCGTATTATGCCCTATTGGAAATGCGAGATCCTGCCGGCGCTGGCGCACCACGACGCCATCCTGGTCGTCGCCCACGGCAACAGCCTGCGCGGCATCATCAAGCACCTGAAAGGCATTTCGGACGAGGCGATTTCGGAGTTCAACCTCCCGACTGCCGTGCCTTATGTCTTCGAGTTCGACGAGGGTCTCAACTACGCGGGGGATCGTTTCCTGGGCGACCCCGATGAGATAGCCCGGCTGATGGCCGCCGTTGCCGATCAGGGCAGGAAAGGCTGAGGCGTAGCGCGCCCGTCGCCCGATGCCGCACGGGTACTGCTGTGGAAATTGCTGCCGGCTGGCTGGCGTCCGGTGTAGTTCGGAACTGGCCGGGGCAGGGAGCCGGTTGGCCGGATATGCCGCGAAGTACCCCGTATTTGAAATCCCCGTACACTTTTCCAGTGTGCGGGGATTTTCGTACGCGATGCGGAAGCCTGCGTTTTGTCCGGGGCAGAAACTGCGTTTTATCCGGGCTGATCGTACCTGGCGAGCTGTTTGTGCCGGCCTGTTTTTACCGTTTAGTCCGCCGTTCTCTCCGGTTCTCTCCGTTTTTCCCGTCCGCCTCCTTTTGCCGGCCGTGCCGCCGGGTCAGTTTTGTGTCCGGTATTCGTTGGGCGACTGCCCCACGCACTTCTTGAACAGGCGCGTGAAGTGTTGCGGATACCTGAACCCGAGCTCGTAGGCGATTTCGCTGATCGACTTGGTCGTGTCGAACATGCGTTCCTTGGCGATGTCGATGACTTTCAGCTGGATGTATTCCTGCGCCGATTTCCCGGTCTCCTTTTTGACCAGGTCGCCGAAATAGTTGGCCGAAAGGTGCAGCTGCTCAGCGCACCAGCGTACCGAAGGCACCCCGTCGCGCTGCGGGGCGTCATCCCGGAAATAGTCGTTGAGCAGCCGTTCGAATCCCGACAGGGCGTCTTTGTTGACGTCGCTGCGCGTGGTGAACTGCCGCTCGTAGAAGCGCACGCTGTAATTGAGCAGCAGTTCGATGTTCGAGACGATGAGCGTCCGGCTGTGCTTGTCGATGGCGTGCTGCAATTCGCCCGCGATGTTCTGCAGGCAGTCGATCACTACGTGCCGCTCCTGCTCCGAGAGGTGCAGCGCTTCGTAGGATTCGTAGGAGAAGAAGGTGTAGCGGCCGATGTTGCGCCCGAGCGACGTGCCGCGGATCAGGTCGGGGTGGAACAGCAACGCCCAGCCTTTGGGCTGGAAAACCTCGCCGTTATCCTCGACGCCGACCACCTGTCCCGGGGCCGTGAAAACGAGCGTCCCTTCCTGGTAGTCGTAGTAGTTGCGCCCGTAGCGCAGGTCGCCGCATTTGACATCTTTCAGGAAGATGCAGTAGAACCCGTACAGGCGGCGCGAGTGACGCATGCGCGGGCATTTCGACATGTCGATGACGCTGACCAGCGGGTGCAGGGTTTCGATTCCCATCAGTTCGTTATACTGGTACACATGATCCAGCCTTGCGATCTCTTCCATAGTTGTTCCGGTTTGTTTGACACAAAGTTAGTGTTTTTTTCTTCGCTTGCCGCACCTGCTGCGGCGGATCGGTAATAATGGTATGACGAACTGTAATCCGGGTAATGACGGACAGTGCGGAATACCCTACTTTTGCAACATGATAATTTGTTAAGGCGACTAAACTATGGAAACGAAGATTTTAAACAATGGTGTGGAGATGCCGGTGCTGGGGTTCGGCGTCTACCAGGTGGACGGGGCGATTTGCGAACGGTGCGTGTCTGATGCCCTGGCGGCCGGTTACCGGTCGATCGACACGGCAGCCGCCTATATGAACGAACGCGCCGTGGGGCGGGCCGTCCGCCGGAGCGGCATCCCTGCGCGGGGCGCCGGAGGATATGGTACGGATCGCCGCGCTCGACATGAAGCAGAGCTGTTTCCTCTCGCACCGCGATCCGCAGACGGTCGAATGGCTCGGGACTATGAAGTATGACCTCGATAAATAGCGGACGGATGAAAAAAAGGAATTCTTGCGGCGTTTGTCGCGGCGCTGGCGCTGACGGCGGAAATTTACGCACAAACCAACGATACGGGTAACATGGAAACGAAGGAGAGAATATACGGATCGGTTTTTCCCCGGGGGGAGAAGCTGCCGGAGATGTTTGCGAAGTATTTTACCGGGCAGGCCTATCTTGCGCGGCTGACGCGTGACGAGGCCCTGAACTGCCCTGTTTCGAACGTCACGTTCGAGCCGGGTTGCCGGAACAACTGGCACAGCCACAAGGGCGGGCAGCTGCTCGTCGCCGTGAGCGGCCGGGGGTATTATCAGGCCAAGGGCGAACCTGCGCGGGAATTGCTGCCGGGCGACGTGGTTGAGATCTGCCCCGGCGTGGTGCACTGGCACGGCGCGGCCCCCGACAGCTGGTTTTCGCACCTGGCCGTCGAGACCAACCCGCAGACGAACCGCAATACGTGGCTGGAGCCGGTCGACGACGCGCAGTATGCCGCGGCGACCGCCCCTGCGGCTGCCGTCGTTCCGCAGCTGGGCGCCGAGGCGCTCCGCAACCGTGCGGAACTTTTCTCGGGCGATGCCTCGGGGCTGGGGGCGACGGATCCCGAATTAATCGAAATTTTTGATAACTTTGCATTCGGCGAAGTCGCCGGTTACGGCGACCTCGATACCCCTACGCGGATGATGTGCATCCTCGCATCGTGTATCGCCGCGCAGGGGCAGGCCGAGTTCCGGACGATGCTCGCAGGGGCGCTCAACGCCGGCGTGACGCCCGTCGAGGCGAAGGAAGTCCTCTACCAGGCGGTGCCGTACGTGGGGATGGCCAAGGTGCTCGATTTCGTACATATCGCCAACGATGTGCTGGTGACGCGCGGCGTGGCGCTTCCGCTCGAAGGACAGTCGACGACCTCGCCGGGGACGCGGTTCGAAAGGGGACTGGCCGTCCAGAAGGCCATTTTCGGCGCAGGACATATCGACGCCCTGCGCGAAGCGGCCCCCGAGGGCCAGAAACACATACAGGATTACCTGTCGATGAATTGTTTCGGTGATTACGTCACCCGCGGCGGGTTGGATGCCCGGACGCGCGAGCTGCTGACGTTTTCGATGCTGCTTACGCTGGGCGGCTGCGAACCGCAGCTCAAGGGGCATATCCGCGGCAACCTGAATGTCGGCAACGACAAACGGACGCTGCTGACCGTCATCACGCAACTGCTGCCCTACGTGGGCTATCCGCGGTCGCTCAACGCGATCGCCTGCCTGAATGAAGTGGCGCCCGGGAGAGAATAAACGAAGATGAAGATTATGGCGAAAAAAGTATTGATACTCTCCTCCAGCCCGCGGCGCGGGGGAAATTCCGACCGGCTCTGCGACCGTTTCATGGCGGGTGCGCAGCAGGCCGGACACGAGGTCGAAAAGATTTTCCTGAAAGACCGCAGGATCGGCTATTGTACGGGTTGCGGTGCCTGCTACGGCGGTGCCGGGCCCTGCCCGCAGAAAGACGATGCGGCCGGGGTGATCGGCAAGATGGTCGAAGCGGACGTGATCGTGATGGCTACGCCGGTCTATTTCTATACGCTCAGCGCACAGATGAAGACCCTGATCGACCGCTGCTGCGCCCGCTACCTGGAGATGAAGGGCAAGGAGTTTTATTTCATTCTGACGGCCGCCCAAGAGAGCGTCCCGATGATGGAACGCACGGTGGAGTGTTTCCGCGGCCTGCTCGACTGCCTCGAAGACCCCCGCGAGAAAGGCGTGGTCTACGGGGTCGGGGCATGGCGTGCCGGCGACATCGAGGGGATGCCCGCGATGGATGAGGCCTATGCCATGGGGCGCGGCGTATAAACGGATTGAAAATTACGGATTATGAGATTACCGGTTTTAATAGCGGCCGTCGCGGTATTATTCCCGGCCACGGACATGCAGGCCCAGACGGCCTCCGGCAAAAAGGTGCTCGTCGCCTATTTTTCACATAGCGGCAACACGCGCGAAATGGCGCGGCAGATTGCCGAGGCTACGAACGGGGATCTTTTCGAGATCGTCCCCGAGAGCGCCTACCCTGCGCAATACGATGCCGTTACGGCCCAGGCCAAGCGCGAGATCGGCCGGGGATACCGGCCCGCGCTGAAGGGGCGCCTGCCCGACATCGGCGCATACGACGTGGTTTTCGTCGGCTCGCCCTGCTGGTGGGGCACCGTCGCGCCGCCCGTAGCGACATTCCTTGCCGCGTACGACTGGTCGGGAAAGACCGTTGCACCGTTCATGACGCACGGGGGCAGCCGCATGGGCCGCAGCGAGGAGGACATCGGAAAGCTCTGTCACGGGGCTACCCTGCTGGGCGGGCTGCCGGTGCGCGGCAGTGCCGTGAAAGGCTCGCTGGATGCAGTCGGTAAATGGATCGGGGGAATGAATTTGTCAAAATAAACGAAAACGGATGTTACGCAAAATCAGAATCACGGCTGCTGCCGTTTTCTTCACGGTGATCACGCTGCTGTTGCTCGATTTCACGGGAACGCTCCATGCGTGGTTCGGCTGGATGGCGAAGGTGCAGCTGCTGCCCGCCGTCCTGGCCGTCAATGCGGGCGTGGTCGCAGCACTTGTGCTGCTGACCCTGCTTTTCGGACGGGTCTACTGTTCGGTCATCTGCCCGCTGGGCGTCTTTCAGGATGTCGTGTCGCGGGCGGCCGCCCGGCGGCGGAAGAACCGCTTCCGCTACTCGCGGGCGCTGTCGTGGCTGCGCTACGGCATACTGGTGCTGTTCCTCGTGGCGATGGTCGCCCATTTCAAGCCTGTGTCGAACCTGTTGGCGCCGTACAGCGCCTACGGGCGTATCGTGTCCAACCTTTTTGCACCCCTTTACCAGTGGGGCAACAACCTGCTGGCCTATCTGGCCGAGCGGGCCGGCAGCTATGCGTTCTACACGGTCGATGTCTGGGTCAAGGGCGCCGCGACGCTGGCCGTGGCGGCCGTGACGTTCATCGTGCTGGCCGTGCTGGCATGGCGCAACGGCCGAACCTATTGCAATACGGTCTGCCCTGTCGGCACGATCCTGGGGCTCGCGTCGCGCTTCGCGGTTTTCAAGCCGCGCATCGACACCTCGAAATGCAACGGCTGCGGCCTTTGTGCCCGTAACTGCAAGGCGTCGTGCATCGACGCGAAGACGCACCGGATCGATTACAGCCGTTGCGTGGCCTGTATGGACTGCCTGGGAAAATGCCGCCAAGGAGCAATCTCCTTTTCGCGCAAATCCGCTGCCGATCGCAAACCCGCTGCCGCGGAACCTGCGACCGTGAAGGCGGCCGTTGCGGCGGGGGAACCGGCCGACGCTTCGCGCCGCAAGTTCCTTTCGCTGGTCGGGGTCATGGCCTGTGCGACGGTCAGGGCGCAGGAGAAGAAGGTCGACGGCGGCCTGGCCGTGATCGAGCAGAAGAAAATCCCCCGGCGTACGACGCCCATTACCCCGCCCGGATCGCTCGCCGTGCGTAATATGGAGGCGCACTGCACCGGATGCCAACTGTGCGTGGCCGTGTGTCCCAACCAGGTGCTGAGGCCGTCGGGCAAGCTGATGTCGCTGATGGTACCCGAGATGTCCTACGAACGGGGTTACTGCCGCCCCGAATGTACGAAGTGTTCGGAGGTCTGTCCCACGGGGGCCATACGCCCGATCACGAAGGAGGACAAGTCGTCGGTGCAGATCGGCCACGCCGTATGGATCGCCGCCAACTGTGTCGTCAATACCGACGGCGTGGAGTGCGGCAACTGCGCCCGCCACTGCCCCGCCGGGGCTATCCAGATGGTGCATAAGGAACCCGGGAAGCCCGACTCCCCGCGTATTCCGGTCGTGAATGAGGCCCGCTGCATCGGCTGCGGCGCCTGCGAGAACCTCTGCCCGAGCCGTCCGTTTAGCGCCATTTATGTCGAAGGGCACCAGAATCACCGTACCGTTTAATGCTTCAAACGTATGAAAGAGAAGAAAAAGATAGGCCGCCGGGAGTTCCTGAAAGTCGCAGGTACCGGTGCCGCCGTAACGACGGCGGCGTTGTATGGCTGCAAGCCCCGCTCTGCGGGAAGCGCCTCTGAGGCAGACGGCGCACAGCAGGGGCAGATGACTTACCGTACCAACCCCAAGACGGGAGACCGGGTGTCGCTGCTGGGGTACGGCTGCATGCGCTGGCCGACCGTCAGCGGCAGCGACGACATCGACCAGGAGATGGTCAACGCGCTGGTCGACCATGCCATTGCCCACGGGGTGAACTATTTCGACACTTCGCCCGCCTATTGCCGGGGGCATTCCGAACATGCCACGGGCGTGGCGCTGAGCCGCCATCCCCGCGACAAGTATTTCATAGCCACCAAACTGTCCAATTTCGCGCCCTCGACCTGGAGCCGCGAAGCCTCGATGGCCATGTACCGCAATTCGTTCCGCGAGCTGCAGGTCGATTATATCGACTACCTGCTGCTGCACGGCGTGGGCATGGGCAGCGGCATGGAGGAGTTCGAAGCCCGCTACATCGACAACGGGATGCTGGATTTCCTGCTTGCCGAGCGTGAGACCGGCCGTATCCGCAACCTCGGGTTCTCCTACCACGGGGACATCGCGGTGTTCGACCACCTGCTTGCGCAGCACGACCGCTACAAGTGGGACTTCGTGCAGATACAGCTCAACTACGTGGACTGGAAACACGCCAAGGAGGTCAACACGCGCAATACCGATGCCGAGTACCTGTACGGCGAACTGGAGAAGCGCGGTATCCCGGCCGTCATCATGGAGCCGCTGCTGGGCGGGCGCCTTTCGAATGTCCACGACCACATCGCCGCCCATCTCAAACAGCGGCGCCCGTCGTCGAGCGTCGCTTCGTGGGCGTTCCGTTTCGCGGGGTCGTTCCCCGGGGTGCTGACCGTGCTGAGCGGCATGACCTACATGGAGCATTTGCAGGACAACCTGCGTACCTACTCGCCGCTCGACGAGCTGACCGATGCCGACAAGGAGTTTCTCGAGGAGACGGCGCAGCTGTTGCTCCGCTACCCCACGATCCCCTGCAACGACTGCAAGTATTGCATGCCGTGTCCCTACGGGCTGGACATCCCGGCCATCCTGCTGCACTACAACAAGTGCGTCAACGAAGGGAACGTCGCCACCTCGTCGCAGGACGAAAATTACCGCCGGGCGCGCCGGGCGTTTTTGGTGGGCTACGACCGCAGCGTCCCGAAACTCCGCCAGGCCAGCCATTGCATCGGCTGTAACCAGTGCGTGCCGCATTGCCCGCAGAATATCCGTATCCCGCAGGAACTGCATCGCATCGACCTGTTCGCCGAACATCTCAAACAGGATAACCTATAGGCCTTCCGGCCCCGCAGCCAGCACGGCCTGCGGGGCTCTTTTTTCGGCTGCCCTCCTTCTGCGCGCGCCGTGTATCCGGGTTCCATGCGGAATGCCGCTTGCGGGCGTCGTGTATCCGGTTTGCCTGCCGAATGCCGCGCGCCCGCTTCTGCCGGGAATCCCGCAGCAAAGCCTCCGGCGATGAATTAACCGGCTCCGAATTGCGCCGGACGAGGGATTTTTCGTACCTTTGAAGCCGATCCGCAAAACTTGCCTGACCCATGGAAAAAAACCTTTGCCGCCCGGGCTTCGCACTGCCCCTCCTCATGGCCCTCCTGTTTGCCGCCGCCCCTGCACATGCCCAGGAGCTCGGAATCGAAACCGTGCCTTCGCAACCGAGGGCACTCCAGGAATTCGAGGTGTGGTATACGGCCGGCGGGGAGATCGAGTCGATAGAAATGCCCTGCTGGGGCTCCCTGACCCTGGTCAGAGAACTCGGACGGACGAGCGGCACGCAGACTTCGGTACGCGACGGCGTCATGACCCGTTCCGAAACCCATGCATACCGTTACCTCGTCCGTTCTGCGGTCGGCGGAGAGCTGGTTATTCCCGGAACGACGGCGGTTGTCGGCGGGCAGACGTGCCGCTGCGACGGCTTGCGCGTTAAGATACTCCCCGCGCTGGTGTCCGTGCAGCCGCAATGCCGGATCGTATACGACTCGGTCGTCTCGCGGCGGATGGGCGGGCATATCCTGCGCCTTACGTGCGACCGCCGGCCCGACCGCAGGGAGCCGCTGCTGGCCGTGAACGGTGAGGATGTGGCGCCCCTGATGTCCGGTTATTCCGAGAAAAACGGCCTCGAAGAGTTTGTTTACCACTACCGGGTCGCCGGTGACGGCCCCGGCACGTATTCCTGTGTCCCGCGGTTGTCGTTCGGCGGCCGGGAGTTCGTCGCGGAACCTTATGTCGTCACCGTAAAACCCGCTTCGGCCGCCGTGTCATTCGGGCGGTGGTGGCTTTATGTGCCGGTGGGTGCGCTGCTGGCGCTCTGGGGCGCGGTGTTCGTACGCGACCATACGGTCGCGGCCGGCAGGAATGCCGTCGTGTCGCGGTTTTCATGGCGCGGGTATATGCTCCTCGCCCTTGCCCTGCTCTTCGTCGGGTTCAGCGCCGTGTTCCTGTGCCTCCTGTTCGCCCCGGGGGCAAAACCATTCGCGTTGTACCTGGCTGCCGCTGTGATGCTTTTCGGCTCCTGCTGGCTGGTGTTCGGGGAGTTGCGGCGCTCGGCCGTGAGGTTGTGCCTCGATGCCGGGACGCTCTGCGTTACACCTTATATGGGGCTGGGCATGACCCGCAGGTACGATATGCACGACTTCGACGGTGTCACCACATCCGTCCTTGTCAGCCGGGGCGAAGTGTACGAATACCGTTACCTGCTGAAAGGCGGGCGCCGCGAGGTGCGCCTCTCTTCGTGTTACCTGAAGAATTACGCGCGGCTTTCTACGGCCATCGGCGCCTGTTGCCCGGACAGGGGCGAACGCCCGAGGGACTTCTGGCTGGAGCTGAAGGAGCTTTTCCGGTAGCCGCCACTCCTGCTTTGGCGGGGTGTCGTCCCGATAGCCGGCGGCCTGTCCGTATAGTGTCGTACTGCGGGGTATCGGCCGCATGCTGCCCGATGGCGCCCTGGTCGCGTGGTTTTGCCCGCACGGTGCCCGTTCCCGGCCGTCGTGATGCCGCTTACTGATCCTGTGCCCTTCCGGAACCCGTAGCGCCGGTTTGTGCAATGCCGGAATAAACGATGCCGGGCTTCACAGGAAGCCCGGCATCGCCTTGTCTTGGCGGGTGGTGCCTACTGCGCGTCCGCCTTCGAATACTCCGAGAATTCGCACCCGAAGCGTTCCACCAGCATGTTGTCCATGGCGTCGGCCCGGAAAGCCAGGTCGACGATGTTCTTCCGGATCTCCTCCTCCGATTCGTCGGTGATGTCGGAGAGATGGATGCGGTATGCGATGTAAATCTGGCGGCCTTCGATCCCCAGTTTATAGGGGCCGAAATCCTCGCTCAGCATGTAGTCCAGCACCGGTTCCACCTCCTTTTTGGGCAGCAGGTTGATCGGCGAGGTGGAGAACAGGTAGTTGTTGTCGTAGACGAAGATGCGAATCTCCGAACTTCCCTTGTGGAATAACCACGAGTCGTAGCCGTCGCGTGCCAGCACAGGGTTGACCCCCATCTGTTCGATGGCCGATTCGACGAACCCGCCCAGAGGCGATTGTTCGCGTTCTTCGAAGACGCCTTCGGGCAGCTTGTCGCCGCACGACGGGCAATACTCCTCCTCTTGGGCGATCAGCTCCTCGCAGCTGCCGCACTGCACCTGGAATACCGTGCGGTTGAGGTCGCCGATCGTATCCAGCAGTGCGTGCAGCGTCTCGACCCGGATGCCGAAGCCCATGTTGTCGGCCTGCGTGAACTTGCTCACCGTCACGCCCACCACCCGGTTGTCTTCGTCGAGGATCGGGCCGCCCGAGTTGCCGGGGTTCACCGCGGCGTCGGTCTGGATGTAGTATTTGCCGTCCATCAGCTGCTTGGGCGATGACACCGAACCTTCGGTGATCGTGAAGGGCATGCCGTAGGGATACCCGGCGACGTAGACCTTGCGGCCGATCGTCAGCGTGTCGTCCTCGGCGAGCGAAATGTCCGGCAGCGAGGAGAAATCCCCTTCGGCCGCCAGCAGGGCGATGTCCATCGCCGGGTTTGCCAGCACGACCTTGGCCAGGTACGGGTTGCGCTCGTTGTCGTGGATGGCGACGGTGCGGAAGCCCTCGGTCACGTGGTAGTTCGTCACGAAAAGGTCATAGGCCTTGAGGTAGAAGCAACTGCCCGAGCCGCCCGAATGAGTCACTTTGAATACCGTCTTGTAAATATTGTTCTGTTCCATAGGATATACGGGTTTAGAGCGGTTATTTTTGTTGCCCGAGGGCCTGTTCCATCATTTTTTGCTGGAATTCCTGCGCCAGCCGCATGTATTCGGCCATGTCGCCTTTGGCCAGTGCCTCCTGCATCGCGGCCTGCATCTGCGCGACATGGCCCTGCATGGCGGCGGCCATCTGCTGCACCTGCTCCGCGGCGGCCGCACCGGCGATGCCCAGCTCCCCGGCGTCGAAATCCCCGTCGTCCGCCGAGAGGTCGTCCTCCATGACTTTTTCGAGTGCTTCGTACAGGATCTCCGAAGCCTCCTCCATCGTTTTCCCGGCCGACTTGCCGAGCGCCCCCGCCACGACGGCGTTCAGGTCGTCCTGCACGTCGTTGTAGTAATACATTTCGTAGAACTTGTAGAGGATGCGCACGGTGCTACGCTCGAAATTCTCCGATTCGATGGCTTCGGTAGCCTCCTGGTACACCTCCTTGAAGTTCTCCTGCACGTTGTTGAGCGAGGAGCGGCGCTTGGTCGAAACCAGCGTGTCGACCAGGTAAAGGTCGCGCGCCATCTCCTCGCGCGGCATTGCGAGCAGCCGTTCGAGGAACGCCTTGCCCTTGGCCACCAGTTCGGCCACGGGAAGCTCCTTGTCCATGTCGTCGACCGCCTTGTCGAGGTCGTTGAGCAACTGCCCCTGCGGGTGCGCGAAATAGGCGATCTTGTAGAGCGCGATGTCGATCACGTTCCACGAATAGCCGTACTTGCGTTCCGTCTCGTATTCCTTCACCGCGTCGAGCGTCTCGCGGCATGTCTGCCGGACGGCTTCGTAGATGCGCGTCACCTCCTCTTCCGGGTAGGGCGTCACCTGCGGTTCGTAGCTGCGTTGGGCGCCGAACTTCGTGCAGAACTCGTCGTCGTAGCGGTCGCCGACGTGGCAGATGTTGCGCAGTATGAAATACAGTTTGTGCGGATGGCTTTGTGACAGCGGGCAGGCGTATTCCATCATCAGCCTGTCGTCTTCCTTGCGGAAACGCGGCAGCATCAGCCGGTTGATGTTCAGGTCGGCGACCTGGCGCAGCATGGCCACGCGTCCCTTTTCGGGGAGTATCAGGAAATCGGCGCTGATGTGCAGCCTGTCGTCCGCGATGCGGATGTGCACCAGGATAGATCCGTGCGGGATATGGAACTCCGTGCCGTTGGCATTGCCGTACTTGGTGCGGAATTCCGGGTTCAGGTGGTCGAGCAACTGATAGAACGCCCCGAGGTAATTGCCCTCGTTGTATTGGTCTATGGCCTGCTCGTAGGCCTCCATGTTGACCTTGCTCTGGGTCGAGCCGAGGACAGGGGCGACGAATGGGTGGGTAGTTTTCATGTAGTTTTCATTATGGCAATGCCCGGTTGTCGGGGCATCTGTCCTGTAAATTTAGGAAAAATCGGGAGAAAACCGCGCTCCCGGGCGAAAAACTTAATTTTCTTCGATCGAAAGCGTGCCGTCGGGTTCCACGGTCACCTCGGCCTCGTAGTAGATATACGACGTTTTGCCCGCGCTGCTCTCGGTCTCCTTACCGTCCTCGGTGAAGCGGACGACGAACGACGTATGCTGCTCCCCGAATGTCTTGTTGCGGTTGAATACCGAGTTGCCTGCCGGGACATCCTCTTCGATCTGGTAGCTTCCTACCGACTTGAACGAGTGCCCTTCGGGGAGCATGGTCTTGGCCTGTGTGATCTGTGCGGCGATTTGCGCGGCGTCGAGCTTCGTAAGGTCGATGCCGACGGTGGTTTCGTATTCGGGGGCCTCGAACGTGCGCTGCACGTCGCGCAGGGCGGTCGGTTCGAGCCCGGTCATGTAGTAGGACTGCGAAAATGCCTGGTTGTCCTTGTTGACCAGTTTTACCGAGATGAGGAACAGGTTGTCCGACAGGTTTCACCCTCCATGAACGAAAGCGAATAGACCTTGAACTTGTCGGTGTCGACGCTCTTTTTTGCGATTTCGATGGCTTTGGCATAACTCGCCTCGGCATCCGTCGGATAGCCTGTGAGCGAGGAACAGGAGCAGATCGTTGCCGCAGCGACGCTCGCGGCGAGCAGTTTGAAAATGTGTCGCATTGTCTTTTCGGTTATAACGTTAATTGATAAAATGTTTTGCTTAGCGGACGTGTCGTGTATCGCAAAACGTTGTTTGTTCGTGGTGTATATTCTGTTATTTGAAGGTGGACTTGAAGGCGTCGAACGCATCGGAGCTTTCGAAGAATGCGCCGCGGATGACATGGTGGGCGGCCGGCAGCGAGATGGTGAATTCGTTTTCCTCCGCATCGAATTTGGTGTACTCGACGTCCGGGAGCCTGAACGACTCGTTGGTTACGGCGCCTTTTTTCACCACGGGGATCGTGACCAGGTCGCCGTCGACGGTGATTTCCCCGCCCTGGGCGATGAGCCTGCGCGCCTGCATGATCTCGCGTGCGGTGAATGCCAGCAGTGTGAGCCCGCCGACAACGAAGATGACCGTCGTGGCGGTGGCGCCCAGGATGGGCATGCGGCCGATGCGGATGCCGAAAGGATATACCAGGGGTACGATGACCATGCCGGCGCCGATGGCCAGCGATGAGAGCGACCCGCTGAAGGGGTTGGTCGGGGTGTAGCTGAATTTCTGCATTTTTATTGTAAATTTGGATGAATGATGCCCGTTCGCGTTATCCGGCGGACTATGCGCGGGATGTTCCTTTACGGCAGTCGCGGCACGACGGTCGTATTCGGTGCAAAGTTAATTGCAGGGCACCTGTTCCGAATGGGTATACAGGGGTATATTGCGGGGGGGGGATTATTTTTCAATCCGCTGGTTCTCTTTTCGTTTCATGTTCGAGAGGCGGGACAAGAGGGGGACATTTTACAATTTGGAGAGGACATCTTCCAGCGTCGCGCCCTTTGCCGAGGCCAGTTTTTCGGTGCGGATGCGCTTCAGTCGTTTTTTTACCGAGTCCTTCTCCAGGCAGACGACGCCGGCGATCTCGGCCTGCGACAGATGCATGCGTACCATGCAGCAATAGCGGATGTCATCCTCGTTCAGGGACGGGAACCGTTGGCGGAGCCGAACCGTGAAATTATCGAACACGGCGTCGGCGTGGGTGTAGATCGTCTTCCAGTCTTCATCCGACATCCGGCATTTCTTCGACTCCCCGGCCTGCTTCACCTGCGCGATGAAGCGGCTGTTGAGCTGGCGGAAGAAAGCCGTGCGCAGTTGTTCTTCCTTGCGGCGCATTTCGTCGAGCTCGTTCGCCTGCTTCATGAGGCGCTTTTGCTGGACGATCTCCCGCAGTTTTGTCCGGTGCCATATGCGCATCCCCAGCCATGCCCCGAGCAGCAGGATCGCGCCGCAGGCCAGTATCGTCCGGTATGCGAGGCGTTCGCGGAGTTGTTTCTGCCCCTCGAGGGCGGTGTTCCGGGCTTTGAGGTGCTCGTACTGCCACAATTCGCGGATGTGGAGCACATCGGCGCTGTGTATGTCGTCTTCGAGCGAATCCCTGAGGCTGCAATAATATTTCAGCGCTTCGAGGCTTTTCTTCGCCTGCCCCAGCCCTTCGTAGGCTTCCGAGGCGTGGAACGCCCACAGCGCCCGTGCGGTGAGGTCGGACGTGTCTGCGCACATCAGCCGCGAGCTGTCGATCATGCGCAGTGCCATGCCGTAGCGTCCCTGCTTGTTATATATTTCGGCCTTGGTCTTGATCCACGAAAAGCGGGCCCATTCGGGGGCGAATTCGTACCCCCGTTCCCAGTACTCCTCGGCGGCGGCATAGTCCCCGCGCCGGAGGGCGTTTTCGATCAGCATGGCCCATTTCTGGGAGGTGTTTTCGGTGATTCCCTTCTCCTCGGCCAGGCGGAGCGCCTTCAGGGCATAGTATTCCATGCTGTCGTATTTGCCGAGCCCCATGTATGCATGTGCGATGTCGCCGAGCGAGATGCAGCGCCAGCCGTCCCTGTCGAGGCTGTCGGCGTAGGCATAGGCGCGCATGGCGTGGCCGATCTTCTCCTCGAAGAGCCGTTGCTCGCCGCAGAAGACACCCAGCCACGTTTCCACCACGTAATGCCTTTGCCACTCCCCCGCCGCGGGCAGCGCCTGACGGCTGTTCAGCAGCAGCGACATGGCGATTTCGGGTTGGTGGCGGAGGTTGGCGATCTTGGCTGCATAGTAATAGGCCTTGTGCACGCGGGCAAAATCCTTCGTGTGGGTGCTGTAATAGGCGAGTGCGACGTCGGAAAGCGTGTCGCCGATCATGTTTTCGCCCGCGAGCCACCGCGCCTGGGTCGAGATGAGTGCGTAGCGGGCATAGTTGCGGCGAGACAGGTTTTTCGCGGGGGCGGGGATTCCCTGCAGGAGCCGCACGGCGCTGTCGGGATGCTCCATGACGATCGCCTCGGCTTGTGGAATGGCTTCGGGAATGGTTTGGCAGCCGATGGCCGGCAGGCACAGGAGGAATACGACGGTAAAACGGACGCAATACATGGGTAGAAGTTATTTGGGGCGGGTAAACGACTTCGGCACCTTTTGTCCGGTCTGCCTCAGTGCCGCTCCGGGTCGCAAATATAGTGTTTTTTGCGGTGGGGCGTACGCTGTGCCTGTTTTTTTCTTGTCCGGGAGAGCTGCTGAAAAAAGGTTTCGAAGGCGCCCGCACCACGTAGATCGCGGCGGGCCGGGGTGAAATCGAACGTGTGGACGTACGGCACCTCATGCTGGATATCTTTTCGCTCGATATCTTCACGTTCGTCACCTACCCCATTATCCGCCCGCTTATCGGGGAGCTCGCGGCGGACAGGGCCGATTTCATCACCCAGTGCAAACGCGAGAATATCGCGACCCTCATGCGGCGCCTCGGAAAACACCCGGTATCAGGCAGTACGACCGATCCGCCAGACTGCCGAATATACTTGTCGAATGCCTGCCGTACCCTTACCGCCCCGTGACGCGCATGTATTTCGCGAGCGAGGTGTGGTAGGCGGCATAGGCCGAGGTGAGGTTGTTGCGGCTCTGGGTGTAGAGCGTCTCGGCGTCGAGCAGGTCTGTGAGGGTAGCTGTCCCTGCGTCGTAGAAATTGCGGTTCTGCCGCAGGTTTTCGGTAGCCGATGCCACCGAACGCTGCATGAGCAGGATCTGTGCGTGGGCCTCCTGCACCTCGCTCCATGTCCGTTCGATCTCCACGGCGAGCATTTCGCGGGCTTCCAGCCGGTCGTTCTCGGCCTGCATCTCGTCGATGCGGGCCTTTTTCAGGGCATGAGCCCCGCCCCACCAGTCGGAAATGGGGATGGATACCTGTGCGAAGACCATTCCGTCGTCCACGTCCTTGTCGGTCACGTTATAATAGAGGTACCCGGCGCCCACGGCCACGGTCGGCAGCCGTTTGCCGCGTTCCATGCGTTTGCGGTATTTCTGCGCCTCGACGTTCTTTTCCGAGAGCAGGTATTCCGCGCGGCGGTCGAGCGCCTCGTCCACCGGTACGTAATAGGCTGCCGGGGCCTCCGGTTCGCCGAAGTCTGAGGACGCGATGTCGAACGTATGCCAGTCGGCGCCGATATGCTGTGCGAGCAGCATCTTCGACACCTTCAGTCCGTTTTCGACCTTCAGCCGCTCGGAGGCTACCTCCTGCCTGCGCAGTTCCACGCGCAGCAGGTCGTTCGTGGTCACGAGCCCTGCCTCGACCGAGAGTGCGACCTG
>OLQM01000809.1_pt1 | contig 36164 bp, 34 predicted proteins | sample 1673161 | NCBI WGS metagenome assembly OLQM01 (sample SAMEA3136761, study PRJEB25190) | human gut metagenome | reverse complement strand
ATATGGATAGCCATCTTGTCGCAGAGATTGTCGAGCGAGCCGTACTTGCGCAGGTGGCGGTTGATGATATCCTGAACGGACGCGGAGACGAGGAAATACTGCTGGCGCAGACGCAGGCTCTTGCCCTCGGGATGATTGTCCGCGGGATAGAGCACCTTGCTTATAACCTCAGCCATGGCGTTTTGCTCCATGGCGCGCAGGTAATCGCCCTGATTAAAGGAGTTCATGTCTATCTCGGAGCTCTTTGCGCTCCAGAGACGCAGGACGCTGACTCCCTTGCCGTCCTTGCCGGCGACCATCATATCGTAGGGAACGGCGTGAACCTTCTTCGCGTTCTCTATATCGACGCTGTGATAGCCGTCCTCCCAGCGGTCAACGACATTGCCCTCGAAGCTGACGTCAACGCTCTTTTCCTCGCGCGCAACGAGCCATACCTCGCCGCCGGGAAGCCAGAAATCGGGCATCTCGGTCTGCCAGCCGTCAACGAGCTTCTGCTTGAAGATACCGTATTCGTAGAGAATGGAGTAGCCCATGCCGAGATAGCCGTCGGTTGCAAGCGCATCGAGATAGCACGCCGCAAGGCGGCCCAGACCGCCGTTGCCGAGACCCGCGTCCGGCTCGCAGTCATAGAGCTTGTCGAGCTTTATGCCGAAATCCTTGAGCGCCGCCTCCATGACGGGGATGAGGTTGAGGTTATAGAGCGTGTTCTTGAGCGAGCGCCCCATGAGGAACTCCATGCAGAGATAGTATACGCGCTTCGAGCCGCTCTCCTCGCAGCGCTTTTCAAACTCATGCCTGCCCTGTCTGAGCATATCGCGGGTTATCATCGCGATAGCCTTGTAAAACTGCTCGTAGTTGGCCTCCTCGGGAGTTACGCCGAAAAAGTGAGAGAGCTTTGCGGTTATCTGCTCCTCGGCGGCCTTCTTTGTCAGTGAATAATCCATTGTATCAAACCTTTCGTTTGCTTGTGCAGCATATACTGCCGGATATATAAAAATATACCAAATGTTATTTTATACCGAAAATGTAAATAATACAACCGAATACTCGCAATTACCGCTCGAACGCCCTCAGAAAAAACGAACTCCCCGGCGAGAATTTTCAACAAAAATGCCTAAAAATGTCAGACACGATTGAAAAAGCAAGTATTGTTTACAATTTGTTCATATTTATGTATACTTGATGCAACACGGCGCAATTATTCTATATCTGTACCCAAGAGGTACTGAAGAGACAACTACCTATCTGGTTTTAATAATTGTCAACTTCTTTTTTCATTTTTATTTTCTCTTTCCCCAAAGCTAAAGCCGAATGCTGCACACATTCGGCTTTAACTTTTTTCGGGGAACTTTTTTATTTTTACAGGTCGTCTACATCCTGCACGGGCTGCGAGCCGTCGAGCGGAGTGCCCGAATAACTGCCGAGAACATCGGTCGGGATAACTCCCTCTTTGTTCATCGGGTCGTTGTACTGCGGAATTTCGATTATCTTTTTCTTCTGCTTTTTCGGCTTGTCCACAAAAAATTCTCCTTTCTTTGCGTTTGCGTTTTTAGCTTTCCGCGCGGGCGCGCCGATATTCCGCGAAGAAGAAAGTTGAATTTGCTCGTTATTTTTGATAGAATCATCTTGTCCGAAAGACGGAGGTGCAAAAAATGAAAAATTTCAAAAAATATATTGCCGCTTTGCTGATTTTTATTCTCGCGCTGAGCCTTTGCTCCTGCTCGCTGATTGACCGTCTCAAGCCCGCTCCCGCGCCGGAGACGGTCAGGCTGACCTTTCCCGAGGGCACGACTGTCATTCAGGCGGCGCAGAAGCTCGAAGAGGGCGGCGTATGCACAAAGGACGAGTTTATCTCGGCGGTCAACAACACCGAACGGGACAACAAATTCGTTAAAGCTATAAACAATCCGCAGGAGCGCCCGTTCCTGCTCGAGGGCTATATCTATCCCGACACATATGATTTCTATGTCGGCGAGGGCGCGGAAAAGGCGCTCGGACGCTTTCTCGCAAACACTGAATCGAAGCTCACAGACGATATGTATGCTAAAGCTCAAAAAATCGGCATGTCCATGGACGAGATAATCACGCTCGCTTCGATAATCCAGCAGGAGGCGTCGGTGCCGTCGGTCATGGCGAATGTCTCCTCCGTGCTCCACAACAGGCTCAATTCATCGAGCTATCCGCGCCTGCAGTGCGACGCGACGGTTTTCTATTTAAAGCGCAGCGTCAAGCCGTATATAAGCGAGGATCAGGCGGACAAATACGATGAGTTCTACAACACCTACGACCGCAAGGGGCTCCCGGCAGGTCCGATAACGAACCCCGGAATCGAGGCGATAAACGCCGCGTTGAACCCGGCGGACACGGACTACTATTTCTTCGTCACCGACAACGACGGCAACTACTATTTTGCAAAGACATATCAGGAGCATCTGAAAAACTGCAAAACGGCTGGAGTCGCGCAGTAAAAATTTTGCAAATATTGCTTTTCGTATCATTGAATTTTTCAGCCGCGCATAGTATAATTGGATTTTAGGCAAATCAAATATACTTCATCACAGGGGTATAAAGAGGTATTATGAACGGTCTTATTGCATCGGCAAAGAGAATAGAAGAATACGGCGCACTGCTCGACTGCGTCAAAAACACCCGTCTGCCCATAGGCATGACGGGTCTTTCCCATATACACAAGGCGCATTTCGCCGCCGCGCTGAACGCGGACTGCGGCAGACCCGTGCTTGTGATAACGGCGGACGAGGCGCAGGCTTCGCGCCTTGCGCTCGACATGAAAACGCTCGGCTGCCGCGCCCTGCTCTATCCCGCGAGGGATTTTGCGTTCCGCTCGACGGAGAGCCAGTCGCGCGAATATGAGCACAGGCGGCTCGGCGTGCTCGACAAGATGCTGCGCGGCGAGGCGCAGGCGGTAATCTGCTCCGCAGAGGCGGCGTCGCAGCTGACTCTGCCGCCCGAGGAGCTTAAAAACCGCACGATTGAACTCGCCGTCGGCGACGAGATGCCGCTAGAGGATATAGTAAAAGCGCTGCTTCGCGCCGGCTACTCCCGCTCGGCGCAGGTCGACGGAGTCGGTCAGTATGCGGTGCGCGGCGGAGTGCTCGACTTCTTCACGCCCGGCGAGGAATACCCCTGCCGACTCGAGCTGTGGGGCGACGAAATCGACAGCATGGCGTATTTTGATATAGAAACTCAGCGCCGCACGGACAACATTGAAAAGATAAAAATAACCCCATCAAACGAGATTCTCCCGCCCGACACGGACGAATTCGTCGAGCTGCTCGAGCGTTTTCGCTCGGAGATACGCGGCAAGGGTGCTGCCAAGGCGCGCGAGTGCGTTGACAAGGATATCGACAGAATAAAGGGCGGTCTGCGCCTGCAATCGACAGACAAATATATGCCCCTGCTCTACGATGTGGCTTCGATATTCGACTACGCTAAGGGCTATATTCTCTGCGTGAGCGAGAGCTTTTCCGTCAAAGAGCGGTTTAACGCCGCCATCGGGCTCATGCACGAGGCGATGAAGGCGATGTTCGAGGAGGGCGAGCTCTGCCCCGGACTCGACAGATTTTCTCTGCATCTCTCAGACTTGCTGAACAACTATGAGCAGATGGGCGCCATATACATGGACAATCTGCCGCGCGGCGGATTCGACACGCCCGTAAAGGAGCTCATCGGCGTCAACGCAAGGCAGATAACAGCGTGGAACGGCTCGTTTTCCGTTCTCAAGGACGACCTCGACGCGCTGACGGACAGAAATAAACGCACCTGCGTTATCTTCGCGGGCACGCGCAAGGCCGCCGACGCACTGCGCGGCGATCTTATAGACGACGGCTACAGCGCGCTCTACATGGACGAACTGCCGAACGAACTGGCTCCCGGCACGCTGACCGTTGTGCCCGGCTGTCTCTCGGCGGGATTTGAATATCCGCTGGCAAAAATAACCGTACTTACCCACTCCGGCAGGGCGGCGGTCGCTCAGCCGAAGAGAAACGTCCGCAAAAGCTCAAACGCGTTTCACAGCCTCGATGAACTGCACCGCGGCGACTATGTTGTTCATGTCGCGCACGGTATCGGCATATTCGAGGGCATAAACAAGCTCGAAGCGAGCGGCACGATAAAAGACTATATTAAAATTCGCTACGACAAGGGCGACATTCTATATGTTCCGGTCACTCAGCTCGACCAGGTCTCGAAATACATCGGTCCGTCCGGCGACGACAAGCCCGTCCGCCTCAACAAGCTCGGCGGCAAGGACTGGCAGAAGACCCGCTCGCGCGTGCGCAGTGCGGTCAAGGATATGGCGAAGGAGCTCACGGAGCTGTATTCGCGCAGGCTCAAAATCGAGGGTCACGCATTCTCGCCCGACACGGATATGCAGAGCGACTTCGAGCGCAGGTTCGAGTTCGATGAGACCTCGGATCAGCTCAGATGCATCGATGAAATAAAGGGCGACATGGAGAGAAGCTGCCCCATGGACAGACTGCTCTGCGGCGACGTTGGCTTCGGCAAGACGGAGGTAGCACTTCGCGGCGCGTTCAAGTGCGTTGCGGACGGCAAGCAGTGCGCCATTCTTGTGCCGACCACGATTCTCGCCTATCAGCACTATCAGACGGTGCTAAAGAGGATAGAGGGCTTCCCCGTGGAGGCGCGTATGCTCTCGCGCTTCTGCTCGAAAAAAGAGATCGAAGATACGATAACCGGTCTGAGGCGCGGAAGCGTCGACATCGTCGTCGGCACGCACAGACTCATTTCAAAAGATGTTCAGTTCCGCGACCTCGGGCTGATAATAATCGACGAGGAGCAGCGCTTCGGCGTGGCTCAGAAAGAGAAGCTCAAGGAGCTCTATCCCAAGGTCGATGTTCTCACCCTAACCGCGACGCCCATACCGAGAACGCTCAACATGGCGCTCTCCGGAATACGCGACATGTCAATACTCGAAGAAGCGCCGCACGACCGCTCGCCGGTGCAGACCTATGTTGTCGAGCACAATCCCGAAATGCTCGCGCAGGCGATGAACGCGGAACTCAGGCGCGGCGGACAGGTGTATTATCTGCATAACCGCGTTGAGAGCATAGAGCACACGGCTGCAAAAATAAAAGATATGCTGCCCGACGCCGTTGTCGGCATAGCCCACGGCAAGATGAGCGAAGACGAACTGAGCGAAGTCTGGCGCAAGCTGCTCGAGGGCGAGATAGATATATTGGTATGCACGACTATAATCGAAACGGGCGTTGATGTTCCGAATGTCAACACCCTTATAATTGAGGACGCCGACCGCATGGGTCTCGCGCAGCTTCATCAGATACGCGGGCGCGTCGGACGCTCGTCGCGCAGAGCGAGCGCGTATCTCACATTCAGACCCGGCAGGGAGCTGACGGAGATAGCCACGAGCAGGCTCGATGCGATAAGAGAATTCACGGAGTTCGGCTCGGGCTTCAAGATAGCCATGCGCGACCTTGAACTGCGCGGCGCGGGCAATGTGCTCGGCGCACAGCAGCACGGCCACATGGAGGCTGTCGGCTACGAGATGTATCTCCAGATGCTCGAACAGGCGATAAGCGAGGAGCGCGGAGACCAGACAAAGAAGCCGAAGAAGGAATGCCTTGTCGATCTGCCGATAGACGCGCACATCCCGCCGACATATATCGAGAGCGTGCCGCAGAGGCTCGGCATCTACCGCCGCATCGCGGACATAACCTCGCGCGCGGACGCAGACGATGTAACGGATGAGCTCATCGACCGCTTCGGCGAGCCGCCCGCTCCCGTGCTCGGACTGATAAGGACTTCACTGCTCCGGGCGTATTCCGCTCAGCACAACATCTATGAGATCGGGCGCAAGGGCGACAAGCTGCTGCTCTATATCGACGACCTCGATATGCAGGAGATCTCCGCGATAGCTGCGGGCTTCCCCGGCAGGGTGACAGTCAGCGCCGCAGGCAAGCCGCACATAGCGGTGCGCATCATGCCGCAGGATAAGATGCTCGACCTGCTCGAAAAAGTGCTCATGCTCATGAACACCGCGAATAAACAGAAAGACAGCTGACCGAAATCAGCTGTCTTTTTTCAAAAAAGGGAAGCGGCCGGCTGACAGATATCAGACGGTCGCTTGTCTTCTCCCCAAATAGATGCTGCACGTCTGACGCACAGCCTAGCTTCTTTTTTCATAAGGCTATTATATACTGTTTCTGTTTGGGAAGTCAATATTTTTCGCAATAAATAATATTTTACTTATTCGCCGCGTTCTCTTCTCGCCTGCTCGGGCGAGATCTCGGCGTGGGGGCAGACTATCTCGTCTATTATCTCCTGCGGAGCCGCCCAGCGAACGGCATTTATTAAAATCTGCTGAACCTGCGGGATGTAGTAGGTGGGGTTGCCCTCATGACCGGGCTGGAAATAGAACACCCTGCCGCGCCCTCTGTTCCAGCAGCAGCCGGAGCGGAACACGTCTCCGCCGGAGAACCAGCCGAGGAAAACAAGCTCGTCGGGCTCGGGAATGTCGAAGCGCTCGCCGTACATCTCTTCGACGGGTATCTCAACGTATTCGCCGATGCCCTTTGCTATCGGGTGCGCGGGATTGACTGTCCAGAGACGCTCAAAATCACCGTCGCGCCAATGCAGGGCGCAGGAGGTACCCATAAGGCGCTTGAAGGGCTTTGAAAAATGCGCGGAGTGCAGCGCTATGAAGCCCATGCCGCGCAGAACTCTGTCGTGAACGCGCTCAACAAGCTCGTCGGGCACTTCGTCGTGTGCCTTGTGTCCCCACCAGATGAGCACATCGGTGTTTTCGAGCACTTCGGGCGGCAAACCGCAGTCGGGGTCGTTGAGGGTCGCGGTGCGCACCTCGATATCCTCCTGCGTGTCGAGGAAGCTCTTTATCTGGCCGTGGATTCCGTGGGGATAAACTGCCGCTATCTCGGGCGATTCGACCTCATGGACGCCCTCGTTCCAGACGGTAACTCTTATCATTTTATCAGTTCCTTTCGGGAGAAATTTTATCCAAGTCAAGTATATATTTTTGCCCGCCCGCTGTCAATGGATTTTCTCCCGTATTGCAAAATCGACCGCCGTTTGATATACTTTAATAAAGATTTTTCGGGGTGATATTTTGCTTCTCAACAAAAATGACGACATTGAACTTCATATAGATTCGGTCTCGCTGACGGGCAGCGGAGTCGGCAGATACAACGGGCTCGCCGTGTTCGTCCCCGCGACCGCGCCCGGAGATATAATAGAAGCGCACATAATCAAGGCGAAGAAGAGCTACGCCGTCGGCAAGTGCACGAAAATAATCAAGCCGTCGCCGGACAGAACTGACAACGACTGCCCGGCATATCCCGGCTGCGGCGGCTGTTCGTTCCGCCACATGAGCTACGGCGCGGAATTAAAGCTCAAATCCGATGCTGTGCGCGACGCGTTTTCGCGCATCGGTGGACTTGATGTTGAACTAAAGCCGATAATCGGCGCGGAGTCACCGAACGGCTACCGCAACAAGGCGCAGTACCCGGTGGGACGCGAAAACGGGAAATTAAAAATCGGCTTCTACTCCCGCCGCTCACACAGGATAGTCGATTGCCGCGCGTGCCGTCTCGCGCCGCCGGAGTTCGAAAAAATACTCGGTATAACGGCGGACTGGATAGAAAAATATAATATTTCCGTCTACGACAAAACAAGCAGAAGCGGGGCTGTCAGGCACATATATCTGCGAAAGGCGTTCGCGACGGGTGAGATAATGCTCTGCCTTGTAAGCGCACAGGAAAACCTGCCGCACACCGACAAGCTCATCGAATCACTCAAAGATGAAAAAGCTATAAAAAGCGTGCTGATAAACATAAACCCCGACGACACGAACGCCGTGCTCGGCGAAAAGTGCATCCCGCTCCTCGGCGACGGCTGCATAACGGACATACTCTGCGGAGTAAAGGTACGCATATCGCCGCTGTCGTTCTATCAGGTCAACCGCGCGCAGGCGGAAAAGCTATATAAAAAGGCTGCCGAATACGCCGTAGACAAAAAAATAAAGCTCCTGCTCGACCTCTACTGCGGCGCGGGCACGATAGGGCTTTCGATGGCAGACAAGGCGGAGGAGCTCATCGGCATAGAGACCGTCGCGCCGGCGATAGAGGACGCAAAGAAGAACGCAGCCGCAAACGGCATAGAAAACGCGCGATTTATCTGCGCGGACGCGGGCGAAGCCGCCGAAAAGCTTCTCGGCGAGGGCAAGCGCCCCGAGGTGATAGTCCTCGACCCGCCGCGCAAGGGCTGCTCGGAGCAGACGATTAAAGCCGCCGCAAAAATGGCTCCCGACAGGATAGTGTATGTCTCCTGCGACCCGGCCACGCTCGCACGCGACTGCGCTGTGTTCAAAGAGCTTGGATATGAAGTCGAAGAAGCGACACCCGTTGATCTCTTCCCGAGAACGGCGCATGTGGAGTGCGTAGTATTGCTGTCAAAAGTACAGAAGGAGATTAAGATATGATCTATACCGAGTTAACCAGAAAAGCAATGAAAATTGCTTTTGAAGCACATAAAAATCAAACCGACAAAAGTGGAATTCCATATATTTATCACCCGATACATCTTGCTGAACAGATGACTGACGAAAAAACCGCTTGCGTCGCTCTTTTACACGACGTTGCAGAGGATACGGATATTACATTTGAAGAATTGACAAGCGAAGGATTTCCCGATGATATTATCGAAGCGCTCAGGCTTATGACGCACGATAAATCTGTTCCGTATATGGATTATGTGAAAGAAATCAAAAAGAACCCTATCGCCGCAAAGGTAAAACTTGCGGATTTAAAACATAACAGCGATTTGACGAGATTGAATGAAATTGATGAAAAAGCAAAGGCTCGTGCCAAAAAATACACAGATGCAATCGAGCTTCTGTCAACATAATACACCTTTTGTTTTATAGATATATTCCCACAAACAGTTAAAACGAGGAAAAGGCTATGGATGATATGTTCCCACGCTCGTAAAATCGGCAAAGACATTCAGCCTATCCAGACGACCCATGTGGAGACGGTTGTGCAATTGGTTAGAAAAACTCCCGACGCATATATCGACCTCAAAGTGGATATGGACGAGCTTGATTTGACCGCTTCTGAAGCGAAAGCACCTACATGCACTGAAAAAGGTGTCGAGGCAAGAACTTGCTCTTGCGGTGATAAGCAGACAAGAGATGTTGTCGCAAAGGGTCACACGGCAGGCGAATGGAAGACTGTAAAAGCTTCTACTTGCACAGTAGCCGGTGAAAAGGCGCAGATTTGCTCCGTATGCGGTGCGACAATTAAGACAGAATCAATCCCTGCTCTCGGTCACACATACGGTGCATGGACTGTAACTACCGCTCCTACCTGCACAGAAAAAGGAGTTGAAACAAGAACATGCTCCTGTGGTGCTAAAGAAACAAGAGATGTTGCCGCTAAAGGTCACACACCCGGCGATTGGAAAGTTGTTAAGGATTCAACTTGCACAGAACCCGGTGAAAAAGTACAGCTTTGCTCTGCATGTGATTCGGAAATGAAGAAAGACATTATTCCTGCAAAGGGTCATACTCCCGGTGAGTGGACGGTTAAAAAAGAACCGACTTGCACCGAAAAAGGCGAAAAGAACGCGGAATGCACAGTTTGCGGTGAAAAATACACAGAGGAAATCCCTGCTTTCGGTCACAGCGATGATAAGTGGACAGTTATAAAAGAAGCAACATGCACAGAGGCAGGAGAGAAAAAATCAGTCTGCACAGTATGTGACGAGGAGTTCACGGAGACTATTCCTGCTCTCGGACATAAGTTCGGCGATTGGAAAGTAACTAAAGAGCCTACCGATACAAGCGAGGGCGCAAAGGAGCGCGTATGCTCTGTCTGCGGTGAAAAGGAAATAGAGGTAATACCGATTGTTACTACTCCCACTATTCCCGAAGAACCTGCAACACCCGATACGGATGACAAAAATCCAGATATTCCTAATACGACAGGTAATGCTGTAACATATGCAGTGCTTTCTGTTGTGGCAATAGCCGTTCTTTCGGGCACTTGCGGTTTTGCTGTTATCTCCAAAAAGAAAAAACAGGCTAAATAATTTTGCCGTAAAAAAGTAAGAGCGTAATAAAATAGCCGTCCTGTGATTTTTCGCAGAACGGCTGTTTTTTGTTGTGGTAATTAAAAATATATTTTTGTTTACTGCGTAGCGAATTTTGAGTTTTAAAGATGTGGACAATTACGCCTAACTGTGTTCAAATTATTTTGAGTAAGTTATATTTATTCTTCGAGGAGAGCTATGAATAATAACGATAAAATGTGAATTTTCAAAACAGAAGATAAAAATGTTTCTTATAAATCCGCATAGCGTAAACTCATAATATCATAATAATATAAACCCACTTGAAATCACTTAATCCTGATGAAAGAAATTATAAAAAAATCTTACGAAAACGATTTTGATTGGTTTTCGTAAGGTTCTACATTGTTAGAGTAAAAAGATAACTATCGCTAAAATATCATTGAAAAAACACTGCCTTGACAAATAAGCTAACGTCCAGTACAATGCTGTTAAATAAAAAGAGCCTAAAACGCAAACATAAACCGTTTTCAAATAATAGTTTGTACCGAATCCGATGAAGCGAAATGGTTTCATCGGACTTTTTAGTGTGACATGTAAATGATGTATAAAAAATAAATGTAAAGTTTATGCAAACTGATGTGAGAACTTTTAATAAGAAAAAGGTACTAATAGGTGTAAGACGGTCTTATAAGTTTAAGCGAGGGGTGTTTATGGACATAGGAACAGCTATATATGAGCGCTTTTTGCAAGGAGAGGAGCAAGCGTTAGATGAGTTAGTCAACCTTTATCGAAATTCGCTCACAAGTTTCATTAATGGATATATTGGAGATTATGATGAAGCTGAAGACATTATGATTGATGTCTTTGTCGATTTGATTCAAAAAAGAAAAAATTTTAAAGGTAATTCAAGTTTCAAAACTTATCTGTTTTCCATTGGAAGAAACAAAGCATATAAACATATGCACGGAAAAAGCCGTCAGATATTTATTTCTATTGACGAAGTTGCAGATTTTTTACCATCCGATGATCCTTCTTTGGAAAATGACATCATCCGGCAAATTCAAAACGAAGAACTCAATAAAGCAATCGCAGATTTAAAGTCTGATTATAGAGAAGTAATTTACTTGATGTATTTTGAAAATTTGTCCTATGATGAAATTGCCAAAGTGATGAAAAAAAGCACTAAACAAATATCAAATCTCGCATATAGAGCAAGGCAATCATTAAAAGGCCAAATACTGAAAAGGAGTGAAAATTATGAACAGCAACAGAACCAATGAAGAAATTGCACAGGAAATCCTAAGGAGGTCACAATTTATCACTGAAAAGAAGCTTAAGAAAAAAAGAATAATAATGACCAGTGTCCCGACTTTTGCCTGCTTTCTTTTAATAGCAGTTACCGTAAAAAATACAAGTCCCACATCCGTTCATGAAAACACGCACCCGTCTGACTTTTCAACCGAAAGTCAAAACTCAACGACAACATCTAATCATGCGGATAATCATCAAACCGGCAACAACACAGTTGATTTACAACCTTCCAATCCTTCGCGACCAATTCAGCAATTAGAATCCAACCCAAACAACAATGATTATCCCGACAACGGTGTCGCAGTTCCCTTAATAATGATATGGGACGGGAATATATATCGGCAGTCGTTTGAAAATCAACGATCTATAGATGATTTAAATAAATTGATTACTAATCCAGATAGTGTCAATCAAACAGCGTATTCAATTAAGGGGGTGAGTCCTGACAAATGTATCGGCTATAAGGCAAATGGTAAAATTCATCAATATGATTGTATCTACTCGGCACCATTAAATGTAAATGGTAAAGATTATTATTTCGTTGATCGATCATTGATGGAACCAGATGCTGAATCTGAAGTCGGTAATTATATTAGTACTGTTGATGATATGATTATATATCATTCAACTAAATATGAAAATGCTGTTTGTGTTGATATAAAAAATATTATTGGAGTCGAAAATTCCATATTCTATATTGCAAGAATCAATGTAGGATAGTCTTTTCAATTTATTGTAGGAAGTTAATATGAAGAAAAGACAAAAGCTATTGGTAATATTTCTGTTGTAAAGCTTAATGAGAATACAAAGGCTGCTGATATGGGTTATTGTATGAGCCGGGCGTACTGGGGGCAGGGATTAATGCCTGAAGCATTAAATGCCGTGATGGATTATCTTTTTGATGTTGTCGGACTAAATCGTATTGCCGCCTGTCATGATGCAAACAATCCAAAATCAGGACGCGTTATGGAAAAAGCCGGAATGAAACGGGAAGGTATTCTTAGAGCTGCCGGAAAGAACAACCTCGGAATCTGTGACGAGGTGTGGTATGCGATGATCCGAAATGACAGGAAGAAATGAAGAATCGATTTTTTGTTACAGAAAAGCAATGAACAAATTTCACTTTGCCGAGGCAATGAAGCCGATCCGAGAGCCCTGACTTAACCGCTCGACGGCATATTCCTGACGGGGAGAGTGTGCGGGTAGCGTGAATATGCTTCTTTTTATTCACACTAAAGAAGAATACAAAACAGCAGACAGAATCCTGAAAAGATGTTCGCGATAAGCTCAAAATCCGGCCGACACACAAAACCGCATAAAAGACGGGCACCGTGAAAACGGTGCCCGTAGTTTTATCTTGTCTCATCCATCCAATCAGACAGGCGCGTCATGCTTTTTTCGCTGCCGACAGCATAGAGAATATCGCCCTCACGGAACATATAATCGGGATGCACATTGTCTGTCAAATTTCCGTTGTTTTCTATAGCGATTATGTTTACTCCGAACCTTCCCCGCATATCGGCGGACATTATCGTCATTCCGACGATCTTACGCGGAACTTCAAGCTTAAGGAGATTCAGCTTTCGGCTCAGCTGAACAAAGTCCAGCATATTGGGAGTTTCCAGTTTGTGGGCGAGTCTGACTGCCATATCCCTCTCGGGGTAGACGACTTCTGCGCCGAGCTTCTTGAGTATCTCGCCCTGCTCGGCGCTCGCGGCCTTTGATATGACGGTCGGCACACCGAGAGAGACAACGTTGAGCGTAGTCAGAATCGAGGTGTCCATCTTTTCTCCGATGCAGACCACCACGACGTCGCAGTTTTGTATTCCGGTCTCCGAGAGAGTCTTTTTGTCAAAGCTGCTGACGACAAAGGCGTTCTCCGTGTATTCGCGCATCTCGCGCACCTTTTCCTCGTTTCCGTCGATTACGAGCGGCTCCGCGCCCGATTTCGCAAGCTCCACAGCCAGAGCAGAGCCGAAGCGCCCGAGTCCGATTATTCCGTAAGATTTGCTGTCGCTTTTTGATTTTTTAAACATCTTTGTCCTCCGTTCTCAGCCTATGGCTATGTTTCCGTCGGGATATTTTATTCGATCTCCGTTTGTAAAATACCAGAGCGTTGCTATTGTCAGCGGTCCGAGACGTCCTATATACATAATCACGATTGACAACAGCTTGCTCGCGGTGCAGAGTCCCGTGGTTATCCCGGTAGTGAGTCCCACCGTGCCGAACGCGCTCGTCATCTCGAACAAGGCATCCCTTATTGCTATATCCGGCTCAAAGGCGCAGAGCATAAACGTTCCCACTGCTATCACACTTATACCCATGACCGCTATGACCGACGCTTTGCGGAACACACCGTGCGGCACAGAATAGTGAAAAGCCTTTCCCGAGGTGTTTGTCGCGGCGGTCTTTATGCCCTGGATCAGCGCAAACAGCGTGCTCGTCTTTATTCCGCCGCCGGTGGAGCCGGGCGACGCGCCGACAAACATAAGAAATATCATAACGAGCAGTCCCGCGTTTGAAAATTCGCCGAGCGAATATGTCGAGAAGCCCGCCGTCCTCGCGGTCACGCTGTTGAACAGGGCTCCTATCCACGGCATATCCTCGGTAATTCTGAAAATCACCGCGCCGCCGACCGTCAGCGCGACGCTCATCGTGAGCACTACTTTTGTGTGCATGGAAAATCTGCGCCAGCGAAATCGCTTTTCGACAATCTCGCGGATAACGAGAAAGCCGATTCCGCCGAAGAATATCAAAAGGCAGGTCACGAGATTTAAGAACACATCCTCTTTGTAGGCGGAGAGGCTTTGGAAGTTTCCGAGGATATCGAAGCCGGAGTTGTTGAATGCGGCGACGGAGTGAAAAAGGCTTATTCCGAGAGCCTTGAGCGGCGGGTAATCGCGCACGAAAACAATGAAGCTCAGCGCCGCACCGACAAGCTCAAATGCCGCCGTAGTCAAAAACACGCTTTTTATAAATTTTACTATTCCCTTACCTGAGTCGAGATTCATCGCATCGCGCAAAACACGCCGACCTTTCAGATTTATCCTCTTTCCGACCGCTAAGATAACGCCCGCGCCCATTGACGCGACTCCGAGTCCGCCTATCTGTATCAGTGCCGCAACAACGAACTGACCGAACGCGGTGAACGTGTCCCCTATATCGACGGTCACGAGTCCCGTCACGCAGACGGCGCTCGCCGAAGTGTAAAGCGCGTCTATGTATTTTAAGTCTACGCCGTTTTGCACGCTGCACGGCAGCATCAGCAGACCCGAGCCTATAAATATCGTGGCTGCAAAACCGAGCGCAATTATTCTTGCAGGCGACATTCTTTTTAACAGCTTTCTCATAATTCACCTCGTATCCCGCAAAAAAGACCTTCGGCAGAATCCGTCTGCCAAAGGTCTTGCTTCATTCACGGCCAACGCCGCCAATGTCCGCTGCCAGCACAGCTCCTGTGCGGTTGGTGACAGGCGGATGGGTAACCCATAGCTACTCCCCATTGGTTGTGGCTTAATTATATCCCTTTGCGGGCGAAAGTCAATATATTTATGAAAAAATTATCCGACATTAAAGGCAGAAAAGGTCTGCCGAGCTAATCGACAGACCCATGTCTTTATGAAATTCCTATTAATAAACGAAAGTGTACTGCTGCTGCCATGTGCCGGTGAAGTCGGCGTCGATGGAGATGCCCTTCTTGAGCTTGCAGATAACGTTTGCGGGCTCGCTGACGTTGATGCTCGCAAGAGTGCCGTTCGCGTTGAGCACGAAAGTGAATGTGCCGCTCTGATAGTTGACCTTGGTGCTGACAGGCTCAAACGGTCCGAAGGAATCCTTCGTCAGCGAAAGAGTGTCGAAGCAGGAGCCGTGGTGCTTGGGAACATATGTAAGTCCCTCGCCGCTCTCGGTAACGAGAGTGATGCTGACCTTCCAGCCGCTGCCCTGCTTGACGCAGGAAGCAGACTTGACGCCTGCGGGATCGACTTTATAGGAAGCGCGCTTTGCCGCGGGCAGGAAGCTTGCAAGAGTTGTGCCGTCGGAAGCCTTGCCGCCGTTGAAAGTCTTGTTGTCGGTCTTCGGATAGTCGTTGGGAAGCAGGGGCTCTGCGATTTTCGCTATAGCCGAACCGCCGGTGATACTGTTGATCTTCGAGGTAGTTCCCTGGACTCTCTTGACAGAGACCTTGCCGGTGTAGCTCTTCATAGCAGAAGCGTACTTGTTGAAGAACGCAACGATCTCAGCCTTGCTGCCGTTGACGGGAGCCTTTATCTCCGCTGCGGGCTTGTTGCCCTGCTGGCCGCCCTGAGAACCGCCCTGCTGACCCTGAGTAGCCGCCTCGCTGCCGCCCTCGGAGGGAGCGACTGCCGTGCTGTCGTCAGCGTTGCTCTCTGCCGCGTTGCTCTCCGCGTCGCCCGTCTGGGTGTCCTGAACGTCTGCGTTCGCGTCCTGCGAGCTCTCAGCCGTTGTGTCGTTCTTGTCGTCCTTGCCCTTACATGCCGCAAATGCAAATATCATTATCAGCGCGAGCAGGATAGCAATAATTCTCTTCATAGTTTGTCTCCTTTCATCTTTCGGCAGAGCATCCTCTGCCATGCTACGATTCAAGTTTACTTTATGTTTATTCGTTTGTCAAGAGAATAAACTTTATTTTATATTTCCATAATTTCCATAATTTTTTATCGATTTTTGTGCATTATATATTATATTCGTTCTTTATACAATATATAATAATTCGCCGCATTCCGGGCACACTATACAGCGAAAAAGAACAGAAAGGGTGCATAAAATGAGCAAAGACACACTTGAGCTGCTGCGAGAATGCGACAGCGGAATAAAGATGGCGGTCGGCAGCATTGACGAAGTGAGCGGACACATAAAGGACGAGGATCTAAAAAACCTGCTCGAAAAGAGCAAGGAGGAGCACAGCCAGCTCGGCGGTACGATAAAAGAACAGCTGGCATCGCTCGGCGACGACGGCAAGGACCCGGGGATAATGGCAAAGAGCATGTCGTGGATAAAAACCAATGTCAAGCTCGGCATGAACGACTCGGACAGAACGGTTGCAGGTCTGATGACCGACGGGTGCGACATGGGCATAAAGAGCCTGACCCGCTACCTCAACGAATATAAGGGCGCGGACGGCGCTTCGCGCAGCACGGCACGCCGCCTCATCGGGATAGAAGAGGATCTTCTCTGCGGGCTCAGACCGTATCTGTGATATATTTATTTGCAGGACGGCAGCATTATTTTATAAAATCACACCCACCGCGGCGCTTCGGACGAAGCTGCTGCGATGGGCTTTTTCGTCATATCCCGCAACAAAAAACATTTATACGCTGCAAATTAAAAAACGGCACTCCCGATTGAGAGTGCCGCTATGTATTTTAATTATTTGAGCATGCCGTGCTCTTTTGCATATTCGTAATACGCCTCGATGCTGCGTCTTCTCGCCTCGTTGACGCTCGAACCGGTTCTGGTGACGGTCGTCATCGGGATACCCTGCAGGCTGACGAGATACTTTGCGCTCGCGTTGAAGCCGCTGTCGATAGCGTTGTCGAGCAGGATTATCTCGTTGAAAGTCTCTCTCGCCTTGGCTATGTCCTTCTCGACGAAGAACTCGTCATACATCTTGCGGAACAGATTTGCGCCGCAGGAGGTCGGGGTTGCGCACACGCCGCGCGCGCCCGCCATATATGCATCAAACAGCAACGGGATGTTCGCCTGGAGCACTGCGGAATCGCCCTGAACGGCGATTTTGTCTTTTATTCCCGCCATGGTGCAGGTGGTGTCCTTTATTCCGTGGAATCTGCCGGTCTTGACCAGCTCGCCGTATGCCTTGCCGGACATATTGCACGGCTGCATTCCCGGGAACTCATAGAGAATTATCGGCAGAGTAGTATATCCCGCGAGCTCGCTGAGATATTCGACAAGTCTCTGGTCGTTATCGGCATAGCCCTTTGAGACGAAAACGAGTCCGTCAACGCCGGTCTGCTCCATGCGCTTGACCTCTTCGACCTGCATATGCCATGTCGGCTCAAGGTTCGCCGTGGCGACGACCTCTGCGCTGCCGGAGTGCTTTGCGGCGATAGTCGCGCACTTGACTCTCTCCTCGGGAGTGAGCGTCGTCATCTCGGAGCTTCCGCAGACGGAGAACAGATGATGGGTTCCTCTCTCGACCTGCCACTCGACATACTGCGCGTAGACATCGTAATCTATCGACTTATCCTCTTTGAACGGGGTGAGCAGGAGGGAATAAACTCCCCTGTAGCTCTCAGGCTTATCAGTAAACATTGTTTCCACCTTCCGGATATTGTTTTTTCCAACGCTGATATCTTACTCCACAATGCACAAAAATGCAATAGAAAAAGGCTATTTGTTGCATTTGCTCTTGAAAAAACTACGGATTTCGATATAATTATTATTGATATTTATGCCGCCCGATGCGGCTTCGATTTTTTTTACAAAAGGAGCAGATAAATGAAAAAACGCAGCATGGTATGCCGACTCGGAAAGTTTCCCCAGCTGACGAGAACGGTATTCACCTCCGCCGACGGTCTCGCGTCGGATAACATAACCGCGCTCTGCTACGGCGCGGACAACTGCCTCTATGTCGGAACTGACAGAGGTCTTTCAAAGATAGATGGAAAGAAAATAACCACGGTCGATATCGGCATTGAAAACGCGCCGATATCCATGCTCTTCTGCGCAAACGACGGGCATATCTTCGTCGGCACGGGCAAGAGCATAATCGAGCTCAGCGGCAAAAAAATTATAGCGTCCCGCGAGTTCTCGTCCGACGCCGTCGCAATGAAGCAGGGCTGCGACAACGTCACATGGATTCTCACAAAGACCGTTCTCTACCGCTTCCCGCAGGGGGCTAAAGAATTCGATCTTAAAATCGGCGTGCCCGGCAAGGGCAGCTGCATCGCCGTTTTCGGCAACAACAAAGTCTATGTCGGAACCGAGAGCGACGGTCTCCACGCGCTCGTCGGCAAGAGATGGCACTGGTCGGAGCTCATGGAGGGCGTGACCGGAATACTCAGCAACAACATATCCTGCCTCGACATTGACCCCGCGGGCGATGTCTGGATAGGCACGGACAAGGGCGTCTGCGTCTACGACGACAACAGCTACTGGCTCGACAATTCGAAGATAACCGGTCTGCCCAATGGCGAGATAACCGGCATGGTGACCGACAGCGAGGGCAGAAGATACTTCACGACCTCCTGCGGTCTCATAATCCTCCACAACGGCAAGCTCTCATATTACGGCTACAAGCGCTGGCTGCCCGACATGCACGCGACCGGCATCGTCCTCTCGCCCGACGGCAGCTTCTGCGTCTCCACCGCCTCCGGCGGCATCAGCGTTTTCAAGACTGAGATGATGACGCTCGAAGAGAAGGCAAAGAGACTTCGCGCATTCAGCGAGAAATACAATGTCCGCAAGGACGGCTTTGTGCTCGAACGCGCGCTTGAGCATGAGGGCGTTGTGTCCGAAAATGAAGGCTATGTCTGCACCGGCGACAACGACGGACTCTGGACGGGGCTTTATCTCGGCGCGCTGTGCTTTGAATACGCCTGCACAAAGGACCCGGAGGTTCGCGCCGCGGCTCACCGCTCGCTGCTCGCGATGATAAAGCTCACCGAGATAACGGGCATTGAGGGCTTCACCGCCCGCTCGATAAGATACATCGACGAAGCCGGCTACGGCACGGGCGTGCGCCACGAATGGCACCACACCGCCGACAAGGACGGCAACGAGCTCGAGTGGCTCGGCGAGACTTCGTCCGACGAGATGGTCGGTCATTTCTACGCATACTCGAACTACTTCGATCTCGTCGCGGACGATGAGGAGAAGAAGCTGATAGCCTCCGTTGTCAAGAAGATTCTCGACCATATTCTCGACAACAAATTCAGACTCGTTGACACCGACGGCGTGCCGACCACATGGGCAAACTGGGATCCCGATCTGCTCAACAACGACCACAAGTGGATATACGAAAAAGGCACGAACTCGCTTCAGATTCTGACCTTCCTCAAGGCGGGATATCATATCACCGGCGATAAGAGATACGAAGATGCGTTTGAATATCTCATCAGGGACAAGCACTTCGCCATGAACCTCATGCAGTACAAAATCCTTGACGGCCACCTGCTCCACATTGATGACAACCACGATTTCCTCATGATATCGCTGCTCATGCGCTATGTTGACGACCCGAAGCTGCGTTCCGTGTTCGCCATGGGTCTGACGCATCACTGGGACGACGAAAAGGCGGAGCACAATGCGTTCTTCAACTTCGTCTACGGCGCATGCACGGGCGAGCAGTGCGACATCGAGACTTCCGTAGACGAGCTTGCGGACTACCCGATGGATCAAATTCTCTGGACGCTCTACAACAGCTGGCGCGATCTCGACTGGGATATGCGCCCGACGGAGGTCGGCATGATCCCGCAGCTCTATCACCCGCTCCCGGCGCACGAGAGACGCATTAACAGCTGCGACAGCAACCGTTTCATCGCTGACTCCGGCATCGCCGGCGAAGCCGAGCGCCTGTTCACGAAGTCGGACGACCCGACAGCGTTCACGATGTTCCCCGGCACGGGCGACGACCACGGAATGTATCTCATGGCGTGCACGAACTACACCCACCCCTACTGGTTCGCGCGCTACTACGGACTCATCGAAGAGGCGGAATAAAATATAAAACAAAGCAAAAATCCTACCCGGAATGGGTAGGATTTTTTGTTGCAAGTAAAAGTGAGCAGTGGAAAGACTCGCGATATCAGCGGATATCATTCGCACGCGAAATCTGCGCAATTTTATTTCTTTTCAAAACTCACAGTCTTTTCTTTCATCGAGATTTTCCCGACTTGGTAGCCGTAGTTTGTAAGCTCCTTTTTGAAGTTCAGAAACGAGTGGTCTATCGGCACGCCAACGATATTTTGTATTTCATCAAAAGTAAGTTTCAGCGACTGCGCGCCGCTGTTTTTGACATATTCCCAAAGTGTGTTGTATTTGCTCCTTTTTTCGCCTCACTATTCGTCAATATAGCTGTTTCTCTTTCCGAGCACCCACAGGATATCCGCATCGAAGTCGAGCTGAATAACTGGAAGAGGAAAATCCGGCTCCGGCATGTCGATACGGTCGCTGAACGACACGCCAAAATTCGGCGAGAGCGGATATGTTGCTTTTTCGTCCCAACAGGCTGTAGAGTCGCTTGTCGGTTTCCACGCGCTTTTGCCGCTGAGTAAAGTTCCGCAGATGTGGCAAAATCCGCCGTAGTACAGCGTGTTTTCGTCTTTGGCGCAATAGACATAACATTCGCAGATTTTTTTCATGTCAACGCCGAGCGCGGAGAAAAAGTCCCGGATATTCTGCGGAAGTTTGTCGACGGATCTCTCGAAGTTAAGACACCCGTCGCATTGGCACCCCTCGCTGACCGTTTTGGCGCGGTCATAGAACTGCCGTGTCTTTTCAACATCAACATCGATTTTGTATTCGCCGAATTGAAATATCAAGTTTTGCACCTCCGATATGAGCGGTTTCTTTGATTATATCAGCAAAGCGCAGAAAAATCCACCGGGATATGCAAAAAGGACGCAGTTTGCACTGCGTCCTTTTTCTGTTCTGTTGTGCTTATCAGCTGTGCTTTTTGCCCTTTTGCTGATTCGCGCTGTGGCAGGAGCCTGCCATAGCACAGTGGGCACAGTTGCAGCCGCAGGAGGATTTGCCCTTTTTCTTATTTTTTACGAGGCTTAATATTATCAGCGCCACGATAACGGCAAGCACAAGGCATATTATAATGGTTGCAATATTCTTTGATAACCATGCAAGCATTTCGGAAGACTCCTTTCACAGCATATAGCTTGGTTTATTTTGTGACATTTACATCGGACGCGAGCTTTGTGGCCTCTTTGTAGGGGCGCACGAGCATGAAGATTATCAGGGCGAGGAAGATGAACGCGAACACAAGGCTTACGATATCAACTGCGCCGTGGATGTTGCCGGTGAAGAGGTTGCCGAACTGATTTATCATAAGGGAGATAACATAGGCGAAGCCGCACTGATAGCCGATTGCGAACCAGGTCCACTTTGCGCTGTTCATCTCACGCTTGATAGCGCCGATAGCTGCGAAGCAGGGAGCGCACAGGAGGTTGAAGACGAGGAACGAATAAGCGGTTATGCCGGTGAACGCCTTTGCAAGGGTTGCATAAACGTTGCCCTCTGCGCCATAGAGGATGCCCATCGTACCGACGATGTTCTCCTTTGCGACAAGTCCGGTGATCGAAGCGACGGTAGCCTGCCAGTTGCCCCAGCCGAGCGGAACGAAGATCCAGGCGATAGCCGAGCCGACCTTTGCGAGCAGGGACTGATCAAGCTGATCCTCTGCAAGCATTCCGAAGTGGCCGTCTACGAAGCCGAAGTAAGAGGTGAACCAGACAACGATAGTTGAAAGAAGGATGATCGTACCTGCCTTCTTGATGAAGGACCAGCCGCGCTCCCACATGGAGCGGAGGACGTTCTTGAGTGTCGGCCAGTGATAGGCGGGAAGCTCCATAACGAACGGAGCGGGATCGCCGGAGAACATCTTGGTCTTCTTGAGCATGATGCCCGAGCAGATGATAGCCGCCATGCCGATGAAGTAAGCGGAGGTCGATACCAGAGCGGAGCCGCCGAAGAGCGCGCCTGCGATCATGGCGATGAACGGTACCTTAGCGCCGCAGGGGATGAATGTTGTTGTCATTATGGTCATACGGCGGTCGCGCTCATTTTCAATGGTACGCGAAGCCATGATTCCGGGAACGCCGCAGCCGGTGCCGATAAGCATCGGGATGAAGGATTTGCCGGAGAGACCGAACTTGCGGAATATACGGTCAAGGACGAATGCGATACGGGCCATGTAGCCGCACGCCTCAAGGAATGCGAGGAGCAGGAACAGGACGAGCATCTGGGGAACGAAGCCGAGGACAGCGCCGACGCCGGCTACGATACCGTCGTTGATAAGTCCACTGAGCCAGTCGGCCGCGCCGACCTTTTCAAGTCCGTTGCCGACGAGAACCGGAATGCCGGGCACCCACACGCCGTAAGCGGCGGGATCGGGCTCGTCGAAGCCCTTCTCTTCAAGGTACTTGACAGCGTCAACATAGGTCATGCCTACTGTTGCTTCTTTGTCAGCCTTGGAGAGGTTTGCGGGGATTGCCGAATAATAAGCGGTCATGGCGTTGACGGCGAGGGTCTCCTCATCCTCAACATCAACCGTTGCGGTGTCCGCTGTGGGCTGATAAGCCTTCATCTCGGCAAGAGCCTTGTCGGCGTCGAAATCTTCTGCGCCGAAGTCAATGCCGGTGAATGCGCTGACAGCCTCGGTAGCTGCGGTGTAGTCGTCAGCGTCGGTCGAATAAGCCTTCGAGCCGATGCCGAGCAGGTGCCAGCCGTCGCCGAACACTCCGTCGTTCATCCAGTCAGTCGCGAACGAGCCGACAGTGACCATGGAGATGTAGTAGACGAGGAACATGATAACTGCGAATATCGGAAGTCCGAGCCAGCGGTTTGTGACGACCTTATCGATCTTGTCGGATGTCGAAAGCTGACCGACATTCTTCTTTTTGTAGCAGGCTTTGATTATAGATGCGATGTAGATATATCTCTCATTCGTGATGATGGACTCTGCGTCGTCATCCATCTCTTTCTCAACTGCCTGAATGTCGCCCTCGACGTGCTCAAGGGTTGCCTTGTCGAGGTTGAGCTTTGCAAGAACCTTGTCGTCGCGCTCGAAGATTTTGATGGCGTACCATCTCTGCTGCTCCTCGGGGAGTCCGTGGACGGCGGCCTCTTCAATGTGTGCGAGAGCGTGCTCGACGGAGCCCTCAAAGGTGTGCATTGGAACGGTCTTGGTGCTCTTTGCAGCCTCGATGGCAGCCTCGGCAGCGTCCATGACTCCATCGCCTTTAAGGGCGGAGATCTCAACTATCTTGCAGCCGAGCTGGCGGGATAGCTCATCGACGTTTATCTTGTCGCCGTTCTTCCTGACGACGTCCATCATGTTGATGGCGATAACAACGGGGATACCGAGCTCGGTCAGCTGGGTGGTGAGATAGAGGTTTCTTTCGAGGTTCGTGCCGTCGATTATGTTAAGTATAGCGTCCGGGCGCTCATCGATAAGATAGTTTCTCGCGACGACTTCCTCGAGGGTGTAGGGTGAGAGCGAATAGATACCGGGAAGGTCGGTGATGATAACGCCGTCATGCTTTTTGAGTTTTCCTTCTTTTTTCTCAACCGTAACGCCCGGCCAGTTACCGACGAACTGGTTCGAACCGGTGAGAGCGTTGAACAATGTGGTTTTACCGCTATTGGGGTTACCCGCAAGAGCAATGCGTAAATCCATTTTGATAGCCTCTCTTTCTTGAAATTATATCAGCTTTTCTGCGCGGGGTCTTATTCGACCTCGATCATGTCCGCGTCGGCCTTTCTGAGCGAGAGCTCATAGCCGCGCACCGTGATCTCCACCGGATCGCCGAGAGGCGCGACCTTACGGATATAGACCTCCACGCCCTTGGTCAGTCCCATGTCCATGATGCGGCGCTTTGTTGCGCCCTCTCCGTGGAGCTTGACTACCTTGACCGTTTCGCCGATCTTAGCCTGCCTGAGAGTTTTCATTGCTTATATCCTCCTTTTGTGCTTTTTCTCTTGGTGGTGTTGTGACCAATGGGGACAAATCGGTTTTGAAGTTTGCTTCAAAACTGCTCTGCATCCGAAATCAGCCGTTTATCGGGCGGTTTGTACCTATTGGGCACAACACTATATGTACTGCGCCGCAGCGCCGTCATATCATGATTTTCTTCGCCATCTCTTCGCTGATGGCAACGCGCGACTCCTTGACGTTGACTATAACATTTCCGCCCAGGGCGTTGACTACCTTTACAGTGCCGCCGACGACAAATCCGAGATTTTCGAGATGCTGTTTTACTTCCGGGCTGCCGCCTATCTTCTTGATGATATTCTCTTCGCCGACCTGCGCGAGCATCAAAGGCATCATATTGAGTCCCTCTTCCTCTTTTGTATTTCCGGGATTAGCATACGCTAACCTTGGGGCTTTAAAATTGATTAGCGCCAGCTAACCGTGATATATGGTACTCCTATAGTTGTTCCCTGTCAATAGAGTTTTTTCAATTTTTTGCCGCAAAACACAATTTCGGCGACATCCACAAACAATTAGCTTATGCTAACCGCCTGCTTTGGACATTTCAAACATATCCTCCCGCCCTTGATTTTTCCTAAGTGAAGTGATATCATACCTTTAATACATAACAATATACACACCTAAAAGGGAGGAACAGATATGCACCTTCAGGAATCGGGCGAAATGTATCTCGAAACTATATATGTGCTTTCAAAAAACGGCGTTGTGCGCTCGCTCGATGTCGCGGAATATATGGGCTTTTCAAAGCCGAGCGTCAGCCGCGCCGTCGGGCTTCTCAAACAGGGCGGCTATCTTCTCATGGACAAGGAAGGGTATCTGACCCTCACCGAATCGGGGCTCGATGTAGCTAAGAAAATATACGAGCGCCACACTCTGCTCTCGAAAATTCTCGTCCGTCTCGGCGTTGATGAAAAGACCGCCGCGGAGGATGCGTGCAAGATGGAGCACGACATCAGCAACGAATCGTTTTCGGCGATAAAAGAGCATGTCCGCAGGAACATGAAAAATGCCGATGAATAAAGAAATTTTTGCTCAGACCGATAGGCTCGTGCTGAGAAAATTCAATAGGAATGATTATTTCAATCTGTGCGCAATATTGCAGGACGAAAAAAACAATGTACGCCTATGAGAGCGCCTTTTCGGACAGTGAAGTGCAGAGGATCTGCTTGAAGTAATAAAAAGAATCGATACAGGCGAAAGCTCGGGCATTCGCTATTCAAAATATGATCTCTCGCCGCGCTTCGAGCCTCCCGAATGGGACTACAGAAAATACAATATCAAAAGCGACAATGTACTTTTCAAAGGCGAAACAGATCTTATCCGCGAGGCGTATGAGAGCTGCTGATGGCGATATTTTGCGATTCATCCACCCGTCTCCATTCAAAACAACCGACAAAAAAATCCTACCCGAGATGGGTAGGATTTTTTCACTCCCCGTCAAATCAACGGGGTTCATTTTTAATTATTATCAAAGATACTTCTTGATAAACTTATCAACTGTTGACCAATATTTTTCGGGGTCGACGGTCGAGGCCTCTGCGTGCGGTGCGCCGGGGATAACCAACTTCTCTTTGTCGCACGCGGCGGCGCGGTAGACGCGCTCCTGCATCCAGAACGGGACAAAGTCGTCCTTGTCGCCATGGATGAACAGGGTCGGCGTGACGGAGCGCGAGACCTGCTCGATGCACGAAGCTTTCTTCATATCATAGCCCGCGCGCAGCATCGTTGCGCTTCTTGCGGCGGAGAGGAACGGGAAGGTCGGCAGACCGTAAACGTCCTTCATGTTGGCTCTGCACTCGTCCCAGACGGATGTATATCCGCAGTCCTCAATAGCGCAGACGACATTCGATTCGAGCGGCTCGCCGGTGGTCATCATGACTGTAGCCGCGCCCATCGAGAGACCGAAGAGCACTATCTTCGCGTTCGCATTCTCGTTGATTATGTAGTCGATCCACGCCTTGATATCGATTCTGTCGTTCCAGCCCATGGTGACATAGTTCGACTCGCTCGCGCCGTGGCCGCAGAGATACGGGAACAGGCAGTTGTAGCCCATCTCATGGAACCTCTTGCCGAACGAACCCATTCTTCTGGGCGAGCCGGTGTAGCCGTGGATGACTATCACCCAGACATCGCTCGGCTCATCTGCAAGGATTATCTCGCCGTGGACATATCCGCCGCGGGGAGTGACTATCTTCACCTTTGCGGGACTCGCGGAGTCAAACCACTCCATGCCTTCTTTGGTGATACCGTCATACTCGTTCTTTTTCTCGTCCATTTTTTTTGCGATGGACTTTTTGCTCATTGTCTTGTTGAAAATCGCGTTGCCGACAGCAAGATACGCCGCGCCGACTGCTGCACCTGCGGAAGCGGCTGCTATGACAAGCTTTTCAGATGAACTTTTCTTTCCCACTGGAATTCATTCCTTTCATTTTTATATGAGCCTTATACAGGAGTATTCTATCATAAAAAGTCCGCAGTTGCAATAACAAAAAGCCCCTGCAAAATAATACAGAGGCTTCGGATATGTACCCGCCACGCGGCGGGTGAGGTTTATTCCTCGTTGAGCTTATTGCGCTTGTTCTGGGCCTTGTTCTCCTGCTGATTCTGCTGCTTGTTGTTCTGCTGCTGATTCTGCTGGTTCTGACCCTGCTTGTTCTGCTGATTGCGGTTTTCCATTGAGAGCACACTCCATAGATCCCTTCGCGGGAAAATTAGGATTTTTTCAAATCCGTTTTATATTCTTTCCCCCGATTCGCGTTTTTATGAGCCTGAAACTAATGAAAATTTTGCCTTTTTCTGATATAATTTATAATAGAAAGCTTACGGAGGTCAGCAGATGGAAATATCCGACGAACTCATATCGCATCTCGAATCGCTCGCGCATATTGAGCTTGACACCGACGAGCGCGAGGATTGCCGCAGAGATTTTGAAAAGATAATATCATATATGGACACGCTGTCGGCGCTCGATACCGACGGCGTTGAGCCGCTGACCAATTTATCCGACACGGTGAATGTCCTGCGCGAGGATGAACCGGGCGAGACGCTCGGCGTAGAAGAGGCTCTGTCGAATGCCGCAGAAACGGCGGGCGGCTGCTTCTGCGTCCCGAAGACAGTGGAATGAGGTGCGCTATGAGAGATATTATTAAAGATTCCGCCCTCGTTCTGGCAGAAAAAATCAGGTGCGGCGAGATAAAAATCGTCGAAGTCTTAGACGCCGTATATGAATCCGAGAAGCAGAATAAAGAACTCAACTGCTTCATCACGCTCTGCCGCGAGCGCGCATATAGCAAAGGCTCGGAGATACAAAAACGCATCGATGCAGGCGAATATATCTCGCCGCTCGCGGGCGTGCCGATAGGCATAAAGGACAACATCGCGGTAAAAGATGTCAAAATGACCTGCGGGTCGCGGATGCTCGAAAATTATGTGCCGCCCGTGAGTGCGGCGGCGGTAGAAAAGCTCGAAGAAGCGGGGCTTATTATCGTCGGCAAGCTCAACATGGACGAGTTCGCCATGGGCTCGACGGGCGAGACTTCGTATTACGGCGCGGTGCTCAATCCCGTTGACAAAACGCGCGTGCCCGGCGGCTCGTCTTCGGGCGCGGCGGCGGCAGTCGCGGCGGGGATAGTCCCGCTCGCGCTCGGCTCGGACACGGGCGGCTCGGTCAGACAGCCCGCAGCGTTCTGCGGGGTATTCGGCTTCAAGCCGACCTACGGCACCGTCTCCCGAAACGGGCTTGTCGCCTATGCCTCGTCGTTTGACCAGATAGGCGCGATAGCGAGAAATGCCTCCGACTGCGCGGCTCTCGCGGCGATAATATCCGAGCGCGACTGCGGTGATTCTACAACAGAGGATACTGCTCCCGTCCGTTCGGATTTTGTCGAATCCTATTCGCTCTGCGGCAAAATTATAGGCGTGCCGAATGAATTTATTGATAATTGCGGCGAAGATATACGCAGTGCGGTGAATAATGCGCTCAAAAAAGCTGAATCGCTCGGCGCGAGGGTTGAATATTTCTCGCTTCCGCCGCTCAAATTTGCCGTGCCCGCCTATTATATAATCGCCTGCGCGCAGGCAAGCTCGAATCTTGCGCGGTATGACGGGGTTCGCTTCGGGCGGCGCGCGCAAAATACAGACGACCTGATAAAAATGTATATCAAAAGCCGCTCCGAGGGCTTCGGGCGCGAGGTCAGGCGCAGGATAATGCTCGGCAATTTCGTGCTCAGCGCGGGATACTACGACGCATATTACAACAAGGCGCTGAGAGCGCGCAGGGTTATACGCGACACGCTTTCGGACGCTTTCAAAAAATATGATTTCATCGCGGGCGCTATTTATCCGTCAACTGCGCCGAAGCTCGGCGAGAGCCTTGACGACCCGCTGAAAACTTATATCGGCGACGCATACACCGTTCCGGCTAACCTCGCTGGACTCCCGGCGATAAGCGTGCCGTGCGGAAAAACAGCCGCTCTTCAGCTTATGGCGGCGCCGTTCGCGGACGAGAATCTTTTGGGCGCGGCAAGATGTCTGACCCTGTAACATTTAAAAATTTACAGAGTATGATCGTGTTGAACAAGTTTGAAGACACAGCTAAACGCAGTCGGACGGCGCAATGCTTGTAAAGTTTTAGGCATTACAAGGTACTATGGGAGGCTTTCAAATGAGATACGAAACTGTTATCGGGCTCGAGGTCCACATAGAGCTGCTGACTGAGACAAAGATATTCTGCTCCTGCCCGACTGAGTTCGGCGGCGAGCCGAACACGCATGTCTGCCCGGTATGTCTCGGACTGCCCGGCACTCTGCCGACGCTGAACAAAAAAGCCGTTGAGCTTTCCGTCCGCGCGGGTCTCGCGGCGGGCTGCGAGATAACACCGATAAGCCGCTTTGACCGCAAAAATTATTTTTACCCCGACCTGCCGAAGGCTTATCAGATATCCCAGTTATATCTGCCGCTGTGCCGAAACGGCTCGGTCACACTCGACAGCGGCAAAATTATACGCATAAAAGAGATGCACATGGAGGAGGACGCGGGGAAGCTCATGCACTCCCCCGACTTAAACCGCACGCTCATCGACTGCAACCGATGCGGAGTGCCGCTGCTTGAGATAGTCAGCGAGCCGGATATGAGAAGCGCAGAGGAGGCGGTCGAATATCTTGAAAAGCTGCGCGAGCTGATGCGCTTTTCCGGCGTTTCGGACTGTCGGATGCAGGAGGGCTCGCTGAGAGCGGATATAAATCTCTCCGTCCGCCCGGAGGGTGAAATAGAACTCGGAACGCGCACGGAGATGAAAAATCTGAACTCATTCAGAGCCGCCGAGCGCGCGATAAAAAGCGAGAGCGCGCGGCAGATATCGCTGATTGAAAACGGTGAAAATATTATTCAGGAGACCCGGCGCTGGGACGACGGCGCAGGTATGAGCTACGCGATGCGCTCGAAAGAGGACACGAGCGACTACAAATATTTCCCCGAGCCCGACATACCACCCGTCGCCATTTTGCCCGAAGAAGTCGAGAGAATTCGGGCGCATATGCCCGAACTGCCGCAGGCGAAGCGCCGTCGCTGGAGCGAAGAATATAATCTCGGCAGAGCGGACATTGACACACTGATGTCCTCGCCGTTCACGGCGGAGCTCTTCGACCGCACGGTTATGCTCTGCAAGAGCGCAAAGGACGCCGCATCGTGGATAAATGTTGAGCTCCCAGCCGTACTTCGCGGCGCGGGAATGAGCATTGAAGATGCGAAATTCAGCCCCGACTCGTTGGGCAGGCTCATAAATATGCTCTCATCAGGGGAGATAAACCGCGGCACGGCGAAAAAAGTCTTTGTAAAAATAGTAACCGAAAACGCCGACCCGGCGGAATATGTCCGAAAAAACGGGCTTTCTCTGATGACCGACGCGGCGGCGATAGAGGAAGCGGTAAAACGCGTTATCGCCGAAAACGAAAAGAGCGTCTCGCAGTACAGAGACGGCAAGACGCAGGCGTTTCAGTATCTTATCGGGCAGTGTATGCGTGCGCTCGGCGGCAAAGCCCCGGCGTCGACAGTCACGGAAGCGCTCAAAAGGCTGATATAAATAACAAAGGACTGCCGTTGTTCGACAGTCCCGTTTTGTTTTCAGCTTTATGCCTCGACTTCGGTGAGGTTCAGAGTGCCCCAGCTGTCGTTATTGAGCGTGAGCACCTTGTTGTCTTTATTATACGACGCGGTGAAGGTTATCTCCGTGCCCGCCTTGAAGCCTGCGATAGCTATCTCGGGGACTATGGTCACGGTCGCGGGGTCAGCCTCGGTGTCGACCTTGTATGTACCGGAGACCGAAGTGCCGACGGAAATGCCCAGGATATTGAGGTTGCTCGACTCATACTGGAAAGTGCCGTCCTCTTTGAACTCGATAGTAGCGTTGTTCTGCGAGTCGCTCCACTTGCCGACTATAAGCTTGTCAATTTTCGCTCCGCATCCCGCAAAGGCGCAGACGATTATCGCGACAGCCATAACGAGAGCCGTCAGTCTGAGAGTCTTTTTCATTGGTGATACCATCCTTTCTGTTTTGCCGCTTTTCTTCCATACTCATTATATCACACTTCGCTCAATTTTGTCCATAGGTGTTACAGGGTACCATTGTGTCGAAAAAAGGTATAAACAGATTATTTACATTTTTGTAAAAATAATGTATAATTTTCCTGTTGCACATATGTGCTTGCGAAAGGAGAATACAAAAATGAAGAAAAATCCGTTCAAGCGAATACTCTGCATTGTCATCGCCGCAGTGATGCTCTGCTCGGTATTTGCTTCGACCGCGGCGGCCGCCACCAAGTGCGCCTGCGGCCATTCGCCCGTTGTCATGATCTCCGGATTCGGCGCGACGATTCTCTCGGAGAAGCAGGAGGACGGCTCATTGAAGCGCGCTTTCCCGCCCGACACCAAAGAGATTCTCAAGCTTCTCGGAGTCAACGCCCCCGACCTCATCACGGGCATAATCGAGCTCATCGCCCAGAAGGGCACGGACGGCATCGAAAAGCCGATGCGCGAGATAATAACTTCTATTGTCGAGCCGCTGAGAATGAACGACGACGGCACTTCCTATTACGACATCGTGCCGATACTCAGCGGCGCTAAAAACACGAGCCTTGAAGCGTTCACGAAGAACGACCAGCTCGACCTCGTCCCCTACACCGGCTCTGAGTTCCTCGACATGGAGGTCATCGGCGACGAGATAGGCGACGACCATGTTTTCAACTTCCTCTACGACTGGAGACTCAGCCACGCCGATGTTGCGGCTCAGCTCCACGATTATCTCGCAGAGGTCTGCGCCCTCACCGGACACGACAAGGTCAGCGTATACAGCATCAGCCAGGGCAGCCTGCTGCTGGGCGTGTATATGTACGAATATCCCGACGACAACTATATCGACCGCGCGGTGTTCGACACTCCGCTTCTCGCGGGAAGCAACCTTGTCTCCGATCTCTACACTGACAAGCCCCTTGCATTGAACTTCGACACCACCCTCGATATTCTCAGAGCTATCCTGCACACCGAGGCGGACTTCTCGTTTGTCATGGACATCATCCCTGCCGACGGCGCGAACAACATCGCCGACTACGGTCTCAAGAGCATGGTTCTCCCGAGCGTCATAAACATCCCCGCATTCTGGGAGATGTGCGACCCGGAGAATTACGAATATATCAAGTCCCTGCGCCTCGACTCCGTCAAGAATGCAAAGCTCATTGAAAAAGTCGAGAAAGTCAGAAACGGCTTCATGTCCCACATTTCCGAGACCCTCTATGCTCAGCAGAAGAAGGGCGTCAGCGTTTCGATAAAGGCTTGCTCCGGCGTTCCGCTCGCATCGGGCACCGTTGACAACAGCGACGGCATAGTCAACATGAAGTATTCCTGCGGCGCCGTCTGCGCGCCCTTCGGCGAGACTTTCCCCGCCGACTACAAGCAGGCAGTCAAGACCGGCAAGAACAACATCTCGCCCGACAGAACGGTTGACCTCTCGACCGGCTATATGCCCGAGCGCACATGGGTAGTCAACCGCCACTATCACGGTCAGGCGGAGTGGGATCCCCGCACCTACTCCCTGCTCATGGATCTCCTGCTCACCGACAACATCAAGGACGCATATTCGCACATCGAATATCCCCAGTTCATGGAGAGCCTCTCTCCGACGAGCGATGTAGTCGTTCTCTTCAAGAGCACGAACTCCTCGTTCCTGCCGACTCTCTCGAAGCACCTCTTCTCCTGCAACTCCGTCATGGTCAAGAACCTGTCGAAGAAGGATAAGATAAAGATCTCTTCGATAACCTCGGAGAACGGCACGCTGAACTTCGCCCTGCCCTATCCGATAGTCCTTGAAGCAGGCGAGAGCGCCGAGATAGCCTTCACCGGAAAGGTTCCCGCGACCGAGAGCTACGACAAGATAACCGTAGCCTACAAGCGCATGACCGTCACCGGCAAGGACGCGACCCGCGACTTCGGCTTCACCGTCACCCGCAACTATTCGGGTGTTACGAAGATCGATCTCACCCCCGCTTATATCATCACCGCTATACGCATAGCGCACGATATACGCGATATCCTTGCGCGGATAGATGCGATCTTCTCGTTCATCAACGGGATAAAATAAAATAAAATATAAAATTAAAGCGAGCGGCATAACCGAGATTATGCCGCCCGCTTTTTGCTTTTGCTTTTATCGAGATTTTATTGTATTGCTTTAAGATATATGTTATTCTTATAATAATACAAATTTCAAGGGGGTTTCAATATGAAAAAATCTATCTTACTCATACTTTCAATTATTGTTGTTTTCTTGTTTGTAGCATGTGACGCCAATTGGAATACAGATTCAAATGATAGCAACTTATCATCGAATCATGGCGAAACAATTACAGATGACGCCTCAAACAGCACAGATGTTCAATTAAGTCCTGACTTCTTTATAGAAAAATATAACAGCTCTGCAAAAGAAAAAATTTCAGATGTTTCAGAAATTGTTATATCCGATAAAAGCAGCGAACATTATAGAACCGAGTTCAGGTTAAAAGCCTTTTCAAATGCACAAGCAAAAACAGGAAAAATCGGAAACGCTATCATAGATGTTATCACCTATGGTGAAAACAACAAAGATATTCGTATATATGTAGATGGGGTTGATTTAGAACAAGCAAAAGAAATAATAAAGACTGCCTCCCCAGTTTTAGATAACAACTTGTCAGATTCAGAAATTCAAAAAACTTTGGATTATTTAGATGAAAATAAGGAAGCAAATGGATATTATGTAGGAACATTAGGTATAGTCTATTCGACTATTTCTAAAGACCTTATGATAAAAGCCGAATGAAATTATCCCGCCGAAAAACTCGACGGGATTTCTCTTTTTCCGTTACGGGGTGAGTCTGTTCGGACCTCTGAAGATGAACATTGCTTCCTTGATGTGCAGTCCGAGCATGAGCATGGTCAGGCGGTCGATACCGATTCCGAAGCCGCCGTGGGGCGGGCAGCCGTATTTGAAGAATTCGAGATAGAACTCAACATCCTTGTCGAGACCCTTCTCCTGCGCCTGGCTCTTGAGCACATCGTATCTGTGCTCGCGCTGCGCGCCGGTGGTTATCTCGACGCCGCGCCAGATGAGGTCATAGCCCTGCGGCACGCCGTTCTCGTCGCGCATATGGTAAAACGCGCGCTTCTCGGCGCTGTAGTCGGTAATGAACAGGAACTCGTGACCGTATTTCTTCATGACCCAGTCGTAGCTCAGACGCTCGGCGTCGGTCGTGAGGTCGCCCTTTTCGCTGTCGGGCACGGTATAGCCGAACTCCTTTTCGAGCTCGTCATAGAGATCGGCAAGCTTTATGACCGGGAACGGGGTCGTCGGGACGATAACCTCCTTGCCGAACAGCTCCTTTATCTCCTCGCCGTATTTCTCCTTGACCGCTTTAAGCATATAGGTCAGCAGCTCCTCCTCCATCTTCATGACATCTTTGAAAGAGGTGATGTAGCTGAACTCAAGGTCGAAGCCGGAGAACTCGGTGGTGTGCTTGTTGGTGTATGACTTCTCGGCTCTGAAAACGGGGCCGACTTCAAATATGCGCTCGAAGCCGCTCGCCATTGCCATCTGCTTATAGAACTGGGGGCTCTGCGCAAGATAAGCGAGGCGGTCAAAATACTTGACCTCAAAGACCTCGGCTCCGCTCTCGCTCGCCGCGCCGATGAGCTTCGGGGTGTGAATCTCGATGAAATTATGATCTATCAGGAACTGACGCATGGCGTTGACCATGACAGTCTGAACCTTGAACATGAGCTGATTTTCGTCGGTACGAAGATCTATCCAGCGGTAGTCAATGCGTTGGTCTATGCTCGAGCGCTCAACTCCCGGGCGCTTCTTGGTCGCAGGGATCTCCTTGCGCACTATCGGCAGCGCGTCGGCTATCGACTCTGCGGTTATCGACTCGGGGATAATCTCAATTCCGCCCATCTTGACGAAATCGTTCTCGACGGCGGTGCCGACGACCGAGATAACGGAATCCTGAGTCAGAGTCGCTATCACGGGGCAGAGCTCCGGCAGCTTCTCTTTCTCGACGGTTATCTGGATTTTTCCGGTGATATCCTTGAGCACGATGAAAGCCATATACTTGCTGTCGCGCAGGTTCTCGACAAAGCCCTGAACGAGCACGGGTTTGCCGAGATTATTTTTGATGTCCGCAATGTAAGTTCTCTCCATTATCTGAGCCCTCCAAAGAGATTTGATATATCGGCAGCGTTGAGATCTCCGTCGTTGATGCTGTCCGCAAAGGCGTTTGCCGCAGCCTGAACGAGAGCCGACGAGAATTCATCGCTGAAGTTTTCGATTGAGAAAGCGGTCTTTTCGCCGTTTTCCATGTTCTTGACGAGGACTTCGCCCTTGGCGATATCGTCGTCGCCGATAACGCAGGTGAAGCGCGCGCCCAGTTTGTCGGCGTATTTCATCTGAGCCTTGACCGAGCGTCCCGCGACGTCAAACTGCGCGCTGACTCCGTCCGAGCGGAGATCCGTGCAGAGCTTCGCCGCAACGAGCGAAGCGGCGTCGCCGATTGAGCCGATATAGATATCGCACTTCTGGTCGCCGGGCAGCTCAATGCCCTGCGCCTCGATGACGCTGAGCAGGCGCTCGAGTCCCATTGCGAAGCCGAGCGACGGGGTGTGCTGACCGCCGAGCTCTTCAATGAGTCCGTCATAGCGTCCGCCGCCGCCGCAGACAAGTCCGTCGGTCTTGTCGTTGTGCGAGACGAATTCGAAAACGGTCTTTGTATAGTAATCAAGTCCGCGCACGATGTGCGGGTTGACAACATAGTCTATCATCAGCGCGTCAAGATAGCTCTTGACTTTCTCGAAATGCTCGCGGCACTCGTCGCAGAGATAGTCGAGCATAACGGGCGCGCCCTCGGCTATCTTCGAGCAGACGGGGCTCTTGCAGTCGAGAATACGCATAGGGTTGCGCTCGAGCCTGTCGAGGCAGGTGCCGCACAGCTCGTCTTTATACTGCTCAAAATATGCCTTGAGCGCCTTGTGATACTCGGCGCGGCAGGTCGGGCAGCCGATCGAGTTTATCTCGAGCGTCAAGTCCTCGATTCCGAGGAAAGCGAATATCTCGGCGGCGAGGGAAATTATCTCGGCATCGGCGGCGGGAGCCGGAGTGCCGAAGACCTCAACGCCGAACTGGTGGAACTCCCTGTATCTGCCGGACTGCGGCTTCTCGTAGCGATAGCACGAGGTTATATAGCAGGTCTTCTGCGGCAGGGGCTCGTTGAAAAGCCCGTGCTCCAGGAATGCGCGCGCAGCGCCCGCAGTGCCCTCGGGTCGGAGCGCCGCTGGAAGAAGATCCGGCTGTAAAGCGATTCTCCGAACTTGCCAAGGAACTGGATGTTGTGCTTCCGGTCAGCTTCTTTGAAAAGGACAACCAGGCACATTTCAACAGCCTTGCCATCATCGATGCGGATGGAACCATTCTCGGCACCTACCGCAAGAGCCATATTCCGGATTGAAGAGAGGCATTTTCACGCGTTGCATTCCGTGTATCGGCAATCGC
>OLQM01000803.1_pt1 | contig 36312 bp, 20 predicted proteins | sample 1673161 | NCBI WGS metagenome assembly OLQM01 (sample SAMEA3136761, study PRJEB25190) | human gut metagenome | reverse complement strand
ATTAAGAGGTTTTTTCATAATATTTATTTAAGGTTAGAATTAGGTTAACATGAATTCGTCTTATTCCTCTCCTGCAGGCTGCCTGCGACAGATCGCCTGCGGAAGGACATAAGAATTATGAAATCATCCTTATTAATCATCAACCAACTACCAAGAAAAACAATAGATGTATAACCCTATAGAATTAGATTACTAAATGAACACATTGACAAAAAGACTCCTCTGGATAGCCGTATGCTGTTTGCCGTTTATCTCGGGATGTAAACAACCCAATGAGAATGCAGTAAGCAAGAACGCAATAAGCGACGCACTTTACCGGAATTTACCTTTTGAAATGCCCGAAGTGCAACAACCGGCTTTTCCTGCTTATGAGGTAAACATCGAAAAATTCGGAGCCAAAGGAGATGGATTATTCCTGAATACAAAGGCGATCAATGATGCGATCAAAGACGTCAACCAACGTGGTGGGGGAAAAGTGATTATCCCTGAAGGTATCTGGTTGACCGGTCCTATCGAGTTGCTGAGCAATGTGAATCTTTATACAGAACAGAATGCATTGGTACTTTTCACAGGCGACTTCGAAGCATATCCTATCATCGACACTTCTTTTGAAGGGTTGGAAACCCGTCGTTGCCAGTCACCGATCTCGGCACGGAATGCGGAGAATATCGCTATCACCGGCTATGGCACGTTTGATGGTAACGGAGATTGCTGGCGTCCGGTGAAGAAAGAGAAACTGACTGCTTCACAGTGGAAGAAACTGGTCAATTCGGGCGGTGTCCTGGATGAGAAACAGGAGATATGGTATCCCACCGCAGGTTCGCTGAAAGGGGCTATGGCTTGCAAAGATTTCAACGTACCCGAAGGGATTAATACAGATGAAGAATGGGCTGAAATCCGTCCGTGGTTGCGTCCGGTGTTGCTCAGCATTGTGAAAAGCAAGAAAGTGTTGTTGGAAGGCGTAACTTTCAAGAACTCACCGAGCTGGTGTCTGCATCCGTTGTCCTGCGAAGATTTCACAGTTAATAATATTATGGTTATCAATCCATGGTACTCACAGAATGGTGACGCGATTGATTTGGAATCTTGCAAGAATGCGCTGATTATCAACAGCGTATTTGATGCGGGAGATGACGCGATTTGTATCAAGTCGGGTAAAGACGAAGATGGTCGCCGTCGCGGAGAACCTTGTCAGAATGTGATTGTGAAGAATAATACAGTACTGCACGGGCATGGAGGATTCGTGGTAGGTAGCGAGATGTCCGGAGGCGTGAAGAATATCTATGTAGAAGACTGCACATTCATGGGTACGGATGTAGGTTTGCGCTTCAAGAGTACTCGCGGACGTGGCGGTGTGGTAGAAAACATCTACATTAATAACATCAACATGATTAATATACCGAACGAGCCGCTATTGTTCGATTTGTTCTACGGCGGAAAAGGTGCAGGAGAAGAATCGGAAGAAGATTTGCTGAATCGTATGAAGACTGCCATTCCTCCGGTAACGGAAGAAACTCCGGCATTCCGTAATATTCATATTTCAAATATTGTTTGCAGAGGTTCGGGGCGTGCGATGTTCTTCAACGGTCTTCCGGAAATGCCAATCAGCAATGTGACGGTTAAAAACGTTGTTATGACGGAAGCTACGGATGGAGTTGTTATCAGCCAGGTAGACGGAGTTACTTTAGAAAACGTTTATGTAGAATCGGCAAAGGGTAACAATATATTAAATGTCAAGAATGCCAAAAACCTGACTGTCGACGGAAAAGTTTATGAAGAACTGGGTGCAAAAGGACAGATTCTGAGCCTCAAATAAGATGCATTCCAGAAAAAAGAAGAAAACCACAATATCATTATATAGAGTAAAAAGCTCAAATAGCAGACTATTTTATCCTTAAAAGATAGACGGTCTGCTATTTTTTCCGTTACTTTTGTGACAAAGAAATACAATGTATAATATCAGCTTTAGAAGTATGAAAAAGAATATTCTTATTATCGCTTTTCTTTTAGGGAGCGTCATCCTGCCCACCTTGGCTCAGAAACAGGAAAAGACGATTACGATAGAGGTACATAATAACTGGAACCAACCACAAACGGATGCACCGGTAGTGATCAGCCTACGCGAGCTTCAAATGGGGTTCAAGGTAAAGTCTGCCGTAGTCATGGAAGGAAGCGATGAAATACCTTCCCAACTGGATGACTTGAACAGGGACCGCAAAATGGATGAATTGGCATTCGTTACCGAACTCCCTGCCCAGGGCAGAAAAACATTCCGGATTACTCTTTCTTCGGAAAAGAGCACGAAGACTTATCCTGAACGGGTTTATGCTGATATGTTTATCACAGACCACCGCAAAGGGAAACATCAACGGGTACAGGCTATTACCGTTCCCGGTACCAGCAATATATATAGTATGGTACGTCCTCACGGTCCGGTGTTGGAATCGGAGTTAGTAGGCTATCGTCTTTATTTCAATGAAAAGCAGACGCCGGATATATATGGCAAATTCAACAAAGGACTGGAAATCAATGAATCACAATTCTATCCTACGGATGAACAGCTAACCAAAGGATTCGGGGATGATGTGCTGCGGGTATTTGACAGCTGCGGTCCGGGTGCCTTGAAAGGTTGGGATGGACAGAAAGCAATACACGTCACTCCGGTGGAGACCCGCACGGAACGTATCATCTCCTATGGACCGGTACGTGTCATTGCAGAAATCGAAGTGACCGGCTGGCAATATCAAGGTTCGGAACTGGATATGACGACACGGTATACCCTCTATGCCGGACACCGAGATCTCCGTATCGAGGCTTTCTTTGACGAACCGCTCAAAAAAGAGATATTCTGCACAGGAGTTCAGGATATTGTAGGTAATTCCAAATCTTTCTCCGACCATAAAGGTCTTGTAGGAAGCTGGGGTACGGACTGGCCCGTAAACGATACAGTGAAATATGCCAAAGAAACAGTAGGACTCGGCACCTGCATTCCTCAACGTTATGTGAAATCGGAGGAGAAAGATAAAGCGAACTTCCTTTATACAATTACTGCTCCGGGAAGTAACTACTTCCGGTATCACACCACGTTCACTTCCATGAAAGAAACTTTCGGATATAAAACCCCGGAAGCGTGGTTTGCTTATCTCCGCCAATGGAAAGAAGAACTGGCACATCCCGTCACTGTGAAAATTAAGGATATCTGTATAACTAAATAGGAATTATGAAACGATTGACACAGACTTTAGCTTTCTGCCTGCTTACGGCTTTCACCGCAGTAGCACAGAAAAACTATGTATCCGAAGTATGGGTTTCCGATCTCGGAAACGGCAAATACAAAAATCCGGTACTCTATGCCGATTACTCCGATCCGGACGCTTGCCGTGTAGGAGATGATTTCTATATGACTTCATCCAGTTTCAACTGCCTACCCGGATTGCAGATTCTGCATTCCAAGGATTTGGTGAACTGGACAATTATCGGCGCTGCCGTCCCCAATGCCCTTACTCCTATTGAAACTCCGGAACGACCGGAACACGGTAACCGTATATGGGCACCGGCCATTCGTTACCACAACGGTGAATTTTATATTTTTTGGGGAGACCCTGACCAAGGGGCTTTCATGGTGAAAGCAAAAGATCCGAAAGGTCCATGGAGTGAGCCTGTTCTTGTAAAGCCGGGAAAAGGGATTATCGACACTTGCCCGTTTTGGGATGAGGACGGAAAAGTATATATGGTACATGCATACGCAGGAAGTCGTGCCGGACTGAAAAGTGTAATCACAATCTGCGAACTGAATGCAGAGGCAACGAAAGCAACCACTCCTTCCCGTATCATATTTGACGGACACGAGGCACACCAGACTTGCGAAGGTCCCAAAATGTATAAGAGAAATGACTATTACTATATCTTTCATCCGGCAGGCGGCGTACCGACAGGCTGGCAGGTCGTGTTACGTTCCAAAAACATTTACGGTCCTTACGAGTGGAAAACGGTATTGGCACAAGGCAACTCTCCCGTCAACGGACCTCATCAGGGAGCTTGGGTAGATACCCCTACCGGAGAAGACTGGTTCCTTCATTTCCAGGATGTAGGCGCTTACGGCCGTATCATGCATCTGCAACCGATGAAATGGGTAAACGACTGGCCTGTCATCGGAACAGACAAAGACGGTGACGGTTGCGGTGAGCCTGTTTTGACTTACAGGAAACCGAATGTAGGAAAGACATATCCCATTTGTACTCCACAGGAAAGTGATGAGTTTGACGGTTATACCCTTTCGCCACAATGGCAATGGCACGCTAACATCAACGAAAAATGGGCGTATTATGCGGGAGACAAAAGTCATGTCAGGTTATACTCTTACCCGGTGGTAGAAGAGTATAAAAACCTGTGGGATGTAGCTAACCTCTTGCTACAGAAAACCTCTTCCGATAATTTCAGCGCAACGATGAAGCTGACGTTCAGCCCTAACCTGAAAAACAAGGGTGAACGTACCGGACTTGTCGTTATGGGCAGGGACTATGCCGGACTGATTCTTGAAAATACAGATAAAGGTCTTGTGCTGTCGCAAGTTGAATGCCTAAGAGCGGATAAAGGAAAACCGGAAGAAGTGAGAGCCTCCGTTCCCCTTTCTCAAAATACGGTTTATCTGAAGGTACGTTTCAGTTGTGACGGAAAGAAAATCAAGAGCAGTGAAGGCGGGCACGACCTCATTGCAATGTGTAATTTCAGTTATAGCCTTGACGGGAAAAAGTTTGAATCATTCGGTGCTCCTTTCCGGGCAAGAGAAGGACAATGGATCGGTGCCAAGGTTGGTATGTTCTGTACTCGTCCTGCCATTGTTACTAACGACGGCGGTTGGGCAGATGTGGATTGGTTTCGGATTACAAAGAAATAAAAAAGAGTAACCAAATACAAAAAGACGCTCCTGCATCATAAAAATCTTGCAGGAGCGTCTTTTCTTTTCTACCTTTGTAAACGAAAAGATCCAAGATAGCAAGATTAATTATAAAACAGAAAGCTCAATGAAGAAACTAGTTATATTCGATTTGGACGGTACATTGCTAAACACCATTGCCGATCTGGCCCACAGTACCAATTACGCATTAAACAAATTAGGATATCCTACCCATGACATTGAGAAGTATAACTTTATGGTGGGAAACGGTATCAACAAGCTTTTTGAGCGTGCTCTGCCCGAAGGAGAAAAAACAGAAGAAAATGTACTCCGTGTAAGAAAGGAGTTCATTCCTTACTATGACGTTCACAATGCAGATGACAGCCGTCCTTATCCGGGTATTTCAGAACTTTTATCCTATTTGCAATCCGAAGGTATACAGCTTGCAGTAGCTTCGAACAAATATCAGGCAGCTACCGAGAAACTGATAGCCTACTATTTCCCAAAGATCCGCTTCACTGCCGTTTTCGGTCAACGGGAAGGAGTGAACGTCAAACCCGATCCGGCAGTCGTCTTTGATATTTTGAAATTAGCCGATGTAGAAAAAGAAAATGTTCTTTATGTCGGGGATTCAGGAGTCGATATGCAAACGGCAGCTAATGCAAATGTAACAGCCTGTGGTGTAACATGGGGGTTCCGACCTCGAACAGAATTGGAAAAGTTTAATCCGGCGTATATAGTGGACTCTGCAAAAGAGATTGAAAAACTGATATCATCGACTTGCTAAAATGACCTATTGCAAATGTTATTCTCATAACTTAATCATCAACGCTTAATGAACTGTAGCAAAACTATCGTTCATTCTCATCATAACTAACAGACAATGAAAGATTATACCACCATAATCAGTCGATTTTCAATAAGAAACCTTTATCGTTGCACTCCAGTGAACAGGCTTGTGCACTGAAGTGAATAGGGCTATCCACCTGAGTGCACCGATCTGTTTACCAGAGTGCAACAATAAGGATGAAGGAACTATTTGCATACTACATGATAGACTTCATTCTCCCTGACAGAAAAAGCACAATAATCACGATATATAGTAACAGGCACTGTTCTTCCATTAGCTGTCACTTCTATCTCCCGGTCCGGCCACGGATTCCGGATCTTGCAAACAGGTGCTTTGCCTGCCTGAATTTTCAACTCGGTCACTTGAGCCCCATCATACGAAGCCGACACAAGAAAACCTCCTTTAGCCCGAAGACGTGTAAAGGATGCCGGTTTCTTCATCCAGTCGGGAAAAAGGTAAAGCACATCATCTACCGTTTGTAGCATCATGGAATGTACCGCCTCCATAATCGCACTCTTCTCCAGACAATGGTGCCCATCCGTAATCAAGAAGTTCTTTCCCGCAGTTTCAGCTTGATACCTCATCTTGTCGATAAGTATTTCCGGGTCGAAAGCTACGCGGGCTCCCATCACATAAGCACTCAAGCCCAATTCGTTCATGAGTTTATAGCCCTCCTGTGCCACAAAATAATAGTGGACCGTATTGCGTGCAATCTGAAGAGCTTCAGGAGATGATGCCAGATTCAAGACTTCACATGGATAAGCGGCATGTAACTGTATCATGTGATTCGGCGCATCCCATCCGGCTTCATTCTTGGCATAAACAGGTAGTCCCTGGTTCGGTTGTCGGGTAGGCATAATCACTTTGTAGTCCGGAAGATGATCCACAATATCCTGCCATTTGTCTCGTCTGTCCGCATCCATGTTCAGGATTTGGCTATAGCGCAGCAGAAGCCGGAATGTCTGTTCCACAAAAGCCACATCCGACGGCGGATTCAGGTCCCACGAATTTTCATGTCCCCCGGTGGTAATCGTATATCGGTAGGAATTACCGTATCGTTCTTTTTGAATGTAATCTTCGTAAAAATTCCCACACTCCCTGATAAAAGGATAGGCTCTTTCACGTAGAAAAGTTTCATCACCGGTGTATTCGTAATACCAGCTAAACAACGGTACATTGAAAGGAGCATTGACTGTTTGCTGCCAGTAGGTACAATAAAAGCCACCAATTCCCAACGCACTGACAGGAAATAAAAGCCCCCTGCACGATTTTCCTTTCAGCGAAGGGTGTACCAGTTCCAATTCTTCCTTTGCCCGCCTTCTACCCTCCGGAATCATCCCTTCAAGAAAACGGTAGTAGGGCATGGCAAGCTCGGGACGGTTGGATGAAAACATACTGTAAAATCCACCTTGGCTATTATAATTCAGATGAATATCTCCGTGGTAGTTCATTTCGTCATCCATATTCCATACACCATACATTCCTCCGCAAGCAGGAGAGTGTTCGTCATAAGCCGAAGCCTGTAAATAGACAGAGACAAGATATTGCCTGTCAATCAGGTCATCGCCGGTCTCCACATACGAACGTCGCCACATCTCTGTCCACCAAAGATCTTTCTGCTGTTTCAACCGACGGAGATCTTTTACCGACAAAGAGGTTAACCGGACGTAGGCTTCATCAAGACGCGCGTTATCTTCAGTACCTCCGCCCGATACATAAGTGACTACATACACCTTCTCACCTGCATTCAACGTGAAAGTACTTTTTACATTGTTTTCTGTATCCTGCTTCACCGACGAGACTGCTCCGATAATACGGGTGGAGACACCTGCTTGCGAAATCCAACGCACACTGTCTGTCAACGTCCGGCGATATGCTTGGGCAATAGTACCTTTCACCATCGCCTTATCCTCATAATTTGAAGTTGTTCCGCCTGCATAAGTATCTACAGTGATGGTAACAGGGTGTTCGGAAGCAGTGACAAGTTCCGTCACTATCACGTTGGAGCCTCTGCCCATCCAGCTTGTCATCTCCACAGCTGGCAATGTCCCGCTTGTCATTCGCAATTCATTACCCAACATATCCATTTCGTAACGGAACCCTTCGGCAGAAGGAGCATCAACCGATACTTTTATTCCTCCTATCGGAAGGGCCGCCGGTCCCCTGCCCGTCCAATCCTCCCAACCATCCGTCACGAAATCGACTTTCGATATACAAATGGTCTGGCTATTGGCAGTTGTATGGCTGACACATCCCACATCTCCATTGCCCATAAAAGGTCCCATAGGTGCATGCTTGCTCCGTATACTTTCGTAAGAGAAAGGTTCTTCCCATTTGGCAGTCAGCAAGTTTCGCTTTCCGGCGAAAAACGTTTCGTCTTTTTGTTCATCATACATAGACTCCATCCTCTGCATTTGAGCCCCGACCGCCTGCCGTCTCCACTGAAACGGCTTATCCTTTTTCAATTCCAGACATTCTTTCATCCCATCGTGTGCCCATTCCAAAGTCTCATCAGCAACAGCGTGAATGGTAAACGATTCAAGTCTGCCTGCTTTCCAGCAGATGTCCAGTGTGTGCCCACCATAAATACGCATTCCTTTGAGCGAACCATCGGGAAATCCGACGGGCCAGGCGGGCAAGAATTCGATATATCCGGATTTTGTAAACACCAACATCTCCATCAACAAACGAGGAAAACTCAATATCGCATCTAGATTGAAGATAGCACGTCCCGGCTCATGGGAAGTGATTAATCCGTCGTAAAGATAGTTCCGCTTACTAAAACGCTCTATGTTTTGCCGCACCTTATCCGCATCTCCCAAACGGGCGGCCTGAAGCGCCAGATGAATCAAACCGTGAGCAGAACTTGTATCAAATCCGAAACGTTTGTCCAACGCCACTTTTGCCGCCTTCTGCAATGCAGGATCGGCATCCGGCCCAACCAAGTCAATCCCCGGGAAGACAGGATAAAGGTGGGAATTATGGCGGTGATTATAGATATCGGGATAAGCCGGATCCACCCACTCAGCCAAAGCGCCGTCATTGTTAATGCGGTAAGCCGGCAATTTCTGCAGTATAGCATTCCATCTTTCCATCTCAGCAGAAGAAGCATGGAAACGTCGGCCCATGTCACAAAGGAAAGTAAACACTTCACGGGCTATCGCCACATCCATAGTAGCATCTTTACTTAGCCAGGTATTCGTACCTTTCGGAGCGTTTTCCGGAGAAATAGAGGTTGTGATATGATATAATCCGTCAGTACCTTCCACCAAATAGTCTTCGTAAAAATCAGCCATTTCCTTATATAAAGGATAGACTTTCTCTTTCAGATATGTCACATTGCCGGTCAACATGGCATATTCATACAAAGGACGCAAATTCCATCCTGCCCCACCTGCCCAAAACATCCATGGAAAGGAACTACCGAAGTGTGTCAGGTAGCCATTGGTAGGATCATTGTAATGAGCAACGACAAAGCCGCGGCAACCTAAATAATTGCGGGCGTTCAGTCGCCATCCCGGCAGCAGGCTTTCTATGTGTCGGTTATAACTTTCGGCACATTCGGGCAGGTTGCTCATCGTTGTGGCGGATATAGCCAGATTAAGATTGGAATCCCAGACGAAGCCTCCAATCCATGCAGGTTTCCATCCTCCACTCCATATTCCCTGTAAAGGAGGAGGGAATTTTCCACACGAAGAAATCAACAGATAACGTCCCATGGCATGAAGTTGTTCAAGGAACAAGGGTGTTGGCCCTGTTTCTTTGATCTGTGCCAACATCTGTTCAGTAGGCGTCACTGTCCATTGTTCACCACAACCTAAATCCAACTGCATACGGTGAAATAGTTCGCCGTGTTTTTGCGCATGAGGCCGCAACAACTTGTCATAGTTTGTAGCCAACTTATCCAGCCCGGCTTTGACAGCATCCAACGAAGCATTTCGGGCATCTTCCTGCGGGACAATACTCACTATAATTAATACCTCTTCTGCATTTCTGACTACCAACGATTTACCTTTCGTCTGTATGTTTCCTCCTCTCAAAGTAACCTTCGCCACTCCATCATATCCGCCGGGATCTTTGTCGTATGCGGCATGATAAGTGAGCCAATGCCCGGAAGCTTCCCGATTTACCTCAGAAAAGGCATGATCCAAATCGTGTTCAAAGTGTTCTCCTTCCCGTCCGGGAGTTTCCTCCAGACTAAGTTCCACATTTATTTTCCCTTTGTTGTTTGCTTTCAGGCGAATGACATTCACATTGTCTTTCCTTGAAGAAAAAACCGATTCTGTAAAACTGCCTGCACCTTGCTTCCAGACAACAGTCGCTTCCCCCGTCTCCAAGTTCAATTGCCGCCGGTAATCTGCTACCGGAAGAGGCAACTTGTCCAACTGACGGATGCAAAGATCGAAAGCCGGATGCGGAATTAACGGCCATCGTTGATTAGCTCCCATTGCATGCAATTGTCTTTCTGCCTCATCCGTCAACAGCCAAGCCGCTTCATCCGATTTACCTTTTTCCATTAGTTGACGAACGTATGGCATCAATTGTGCAGTTTGCGGAACAGTCACTTTATGCCTGTCCCATCCGCGGATAAACAATTCTTCATGAACACAAGTGATTCGTTCTTCCTGCGGACGTCCCGCTATCAAACTGCCAATCTTCCCATTGCCGGTCACGAAAGCGTCCTCCCATTGCAATGCAGGGTTCTTCGACCAGATAGTCCAACGACCGATAGAAGAATTAGCGGCAGCCAAGACACCTGTATTTAGCAAAAATCCCAATAATATTCCTAATCCACAGATTAAAACATGCTTCTTCATAGTTACTGATGATATTAATTCCATGTATCATATACCTTAACCCGCACCCTGGAATCTCCTTTAAATTCAATAGCGCCGGGTAAGTTCCCTCTTTTTTTACGCTTTCTCCCCAAATAGTCTTTATCGAAAGCCTTCTTTCCATCCGGCAACTCAATCCGCTGTCGGGGAATAACAGCTTCTCCCAATTGCTGCGAATAGACCAATGCTTTAGTACATTCCTTGCTCAATGATTTCGTAGGGATGAACTCCAGATACCAACCATCAGCCATTTCTTCTACTCTATATTGCCCCAGTGTATCTACTACATTCCCTTCCATCTTTGTCGGTAATTTGCTATTCTCGTACATACTCAAATTTTCCCGTAAGAGCAAATTATTGAAGTAACACACATTCCCGCAAGGACAATCATGGTATCCCTTAATTTGAGTGTCATGAGGAAACATATAAGGAGTTTGCCGTTCATCCACATCGCCTGTAGGCCATATTTTCCAAGCAATTGTATTGTGTACAAAAGCAACTCCTTGTGAAAGTTTGACTTGCGCCAGTTCGGGCGACAAAAATAAATTATTATCCACAATGATGGGACCGTGGTTCACTTCCAAGGAGAAATCCTGTACTCTGTTGTCGTGAAGGAGATTACGTGTCACCCTTGTACCTTGTGTCATCCAGTCCAGCCAAATGCCGCCCTCCGTCCGATAAATGTGATTGTGTTCTATCACAGCGTCTATAGCCGCATGCAGTTTGATACCGGCCAATTCGTATCCCCAAAATGAAGAACCTCCGATATCATGAACCACATTGTCGCTAATGGTACTGAAGATTGCTCCCAAACTACCTGCGATACCGGCTTGTCCACAGAAAGAAACACGATTGTGGCGTACCGAATGACTGCCGATATGCTCCCTGTTCCATTGGTTGTCCAATGCCCTTTTGACAGTGCCGACATATCCTTCTACGCTTTCTGCCTTATTATCCCATTCATCTCCGTATTTACCTAAAGTAATGCCCACACATTTTGAATGAGTAACCACATTGTCCTCTATAGTCCATCCTTTACTCCAATGTGTACCGATAGCCCCTATTTGTTCAGCAGTGGGCGGTGCCCATGGCGTAGCAGCTTGACTGACGTGAAAACCTCTTACTGTAATGTAGTTGACAAACGGTTTCTCCGGATAGAATACCGTCCGGCGTACATTAATCTCCACCAGTTCACGGTTCGGATCGCATCCCGGAAAATTGGCCCATATCCATGTACTGTCATTTCCTACTTTACTATACCACAACTGACGATTACCTTTATTCAGAAGCACATCTTCCAACCGTTCCGTTTCCGCAAGGGCACGGTCATTCAAATATACTTCTCCGGTATGCGACCATTGTCCTCTTGCCAACCAATCACCATGTATCGTATCATTGTACGGATTGAAGTCGCCGAACAAACTATTAGGGATCACCGTTTCCCATGTCTCATTGTTCAGCCGTCTCCAATTTTTAATGACTTCGGAACCTTTGATTTCCACTTTTTCTCCTTCAGCCACTTGATAGGTTATCGGTCGCTCTTTAGATTCTCCTCCCCGCGGTGGAGCAACTCTCTCCCTGTAAACACCTTCGTGTACGATGACAACATCTCCCGGGTATGCCCGTTCGGCCGCAGTCTGAATATGCCGCAATGGAGCTGTCGCAGAGCCATCGGCACTATCATTTCCACTAATAGAAACATGCCACTGCCGAGGTGATTGTAAAGACTTCACCTCTTTGGCTTGTGCAAAGACACACATATATAGCATTGCATAAGTAGCAATAACCTTCATAAAACTCATACTTATTCCTTCCCTACCTTTAAACTTTTACGGGTAGAAAAACCTTTACCCGTAGCATTTATATTGATTTTCGAAATCTCACCGGTTCTCACCAAAAATGAAGCGACTCCTGCTTCTAGTGGATACGAAGTAGGACCTACGATTTCTCCTCCTTGTACCGACAATTCTACAGGAATTCCGTTAACAGGACAAAGTACTCCTTGTTTGTCCAGCATTCTGACATATACAATCAGCAAGTCATTCTTTGTAGCCGGTTTGCCACTCTCAAAATAAGTAATATCCAGACGTTCCGGGACCCCGGGAGTCTTCACCGTATATTCTGCCACTTTTTTCCCTTGATGATAACCGACAGCTTTCAATACCCCTCTCTCCTTAGATACTCCATAAAACGTGAACGGTGGGAAATGAAGATTCTTGCCATTGCCTCCATTCGGTACGGGAATATAGTCACTATCCGGGCCTTTATCAGCTGTTTGCCGTCTGATAGTTTTGCCATTTAAAACCAGTTCTACCTCATCCACATTACCGTACACCATTACTGTATCGGATAAAATTTCGTCCCTATACGCCGGAATAAATACCTCATAAGGCATCTTTCCCGAAGGTAGCATGCTACCTTCCGCAATCTGTGTTCTGAAAAAAGAAAGACTGAATTTAGGTAATCTAAAGATGTCGGCCACACCACTATAACAAATATTATCGCAACATCCCCGATTGTAATCATACATACTCCATACCGCATCCCCCATTGTCTTTGGATAATAAATACGGTATCGGTTGTGCGACCATTGCGCATTCCATGCGTTCTGAAGTTGAGCCTTTTCTCCGTCTCCCCGTCTGATACGTGTTGTGCTGTAATGCCCGCCAAACTCATAATCATAATATTCGCGTATAAATCCCGGTTTACCACTATTATTGGGACGTTTGAAGCCTTCTTCCCAGTCATTGTAACAGACATCAAATCCTTTATAACCATACGAATCGCCTGATGTGAAACATTGATCTCCCGGCAGTTCCTCATGGGCAATCTTGACTACTCCGTCTTTCCACTCGGCCGGAGGCCATGACTCATTAAGCGTTGTTTCCCACATCACAATGGATGGATGATTACGATCACGACGAATCATGTCACGCACATCCCGGTGCGTGAGCGATATGAACAACGGATTTTTATTGAAAAACTGCCATCCGGGTATCGGTTCTATGGCAAGAAGTCCCAACTCATCGCAAGCATCCAATGCAGCAGTAGCTTGCGGATAATGTCCCAAACGAACAATGTTGAATCCGTTTGAACGAATTTGATACATATCACGATATTGTGCCTGATCGGAAATAGCATTACCTACATACGGATATTCCATGTGTCGGTTACTACCTACCAACCTAAGCGGTTTTCCGTTGATGACAAACCCTTTTTCAATACTCATTTCTATATGACGTATTCCTATACGAGTTTCTTCCTTATCTACCACTTTCCCATTTTCTACGACTTCTGTCGACAACACATACAAATTCGGTTCATCCGGACTCCACAAAGCCGGATGTTTCACCTCCATGCGCTGATTGTTTTCTATTGTTACGCCAGGGTGCAATGTGAGTGTTTCTGAAATGTTCTGTACTTTTTTATCCTTTCCTTTCTGCTTTTTCCAAGTATAAAGCGTGTGTCTAAGTTCCACCACTTTTTCCTTATCAGAAGTATTCTTTATTTCAGTTTTCGCATCTACTACCGATAGCTCCTGCGACACCTTCGGATAGGTAATAAATATACCTGCTCCTGCCGGATGTCCGTCAAGAATGGGATGAGTAATATGTACATCAGCTTTCGCTATCAAGTGTACATTCCGATAAATTCCCCCATAATAACAAAAATCAAGTGTTTCCAACGGTTTTCCGGGAGGAATCAACGAATTGTTACGGTTGTCCAAACGGACTAATAATTCATTTTCTTTACCCGTTTTCAACAATCCGGTTGCGTCTACCACAAATGGGGTGTATCCTCCGGCATGTTGCATGACATGCTTACCGTTAATCCACACATCGGCCAAGTGCATCGCGCCTTCAAACTCTATCCAAATATGCTTCTTCTCCTCCTCCGGTGTAATGGTAATCTTTTTTTTGTAATAGCAGATACCTTGCCATTGATGCAGCACAGTCAATGGTTCTACAAATGGCGTATGCGGAAGAGTAATTTGTTCCCATTGTTTGTTCTCCAACTGCCGCAGTTCCGCTCCCAAAGTATTTTGCGGAACAGCCAATTCGCTATTTCCGTTCATATCCATGTGCTGCACATTGTATTGTGAACTCCAGTCACTTCCCTGATTCTTGATTTCCGCTTTCGACGTTTCATCGGAAATGCGACAAAAATTCCAATACTGACTGATACAACGCTTCTGCGCAAGCCCCGGAGTCCCGAGGCTAAACGCAAACAGCAATAGTAAAAAATAAAGTCTGTTATGATTCATCGTCCTATTTTATATCTCGTTGAATTCAATATTATTTTTCTCCATAGACTAATTTTCTCTTTCCATCCCAAGAAACAGCTTCAATGCGTGTGGAACCTTCGGGATAGCAAACCTTTGTTTCACTCAGGTCAGGAGAATCAGTTCCCACAATGGCAGCATATTTCAATTCATCTCCCTGATAGGTTTCAAAGACTACAGCATTTTTCCACACATCGTGATCGATGACAATCCAACCATTATTTCTTACCTTGACACCTTCATTATAAGTTCCTTCTACTGCTAATTTGTCCTTAAATGCCTTCTGACTATTGGCTGATAAATAATAAAGTACAGGAGTAGCCGGTTTAGAATACTTGGAAGCATACTTCACCAACTCATCGCAATCTGTTTGGGTAATAGTCATTTGTCCACGTGCATAGTCGTCCAATTCCTTATCAATAGGTTTCAGCATACCTGCCTTGATAAAGAAGTCGGTCAAATCCTCTTTCACAACATCCATAGTATTGCGCATGAAATTGAGCTGGAGTTGCCCGTTAGTCAATTGTGATTCATCCGTATTGCGTACAATCTCAGCCACATCACCGTACCAATCGCGTTTTTCTCCTCCCACAATCTCACGATAATAGAGCAGCAACTGCCATAGCGGACAGAGTTTCACAAAGTGATCGCCTCCGTAAGGATACTTAGAAGGATCCATATTATCCTGGCCTTTTTGACAGAGCCACTGCTCTCCTTTAATGATGCCATAATTGAGATAAGAATTAAAACGCCCTCCCCGGACATTATTATCATTTCCATCGTTACACCTTTCATGTTCCAACGGCATATTCTCCCGATAGAATTTATATCGTGCACATACAGAATATACATTATTCGTCACTTCAGTGGTTGATACCCATTTCAATCCCGGTCTGATTTGATTGACATGTCCGAACTCATGCGCAATGGCCCAAACTCCTTCACGCAAAGATTTGGTAGTACTGGCCAATTCGTTCATACAACCTTCATACCATCCGGCTCCCCAACCATCAGCAAACAATCCGTCTTTGGTTACACGAGCAAACATATGGTTTTTAGGCCGACGCCCCCATTTATCTAATCCCATGAGTTCATGTTCCAATTCCACTATATCGTCATAGTTCTGTATCAATTTTCCTAAATTGTCACAATAAGTCTTTATACTGTTCACCCCAAACACCAGATTAACACGATCGCCTTTAATATCTATGCAACCATAAGTAGCTTTATTCAAAATTTCACGCCAGTCGGCCGATACATCCCGATGTTTGTCGTAATATCCGTTCACTTTACCGGAAGCGATATGCAATTTAAGAGCTGGTGCAGTTTTCCAATTCGGAGTATAATACTCAATATAACTCAATCCTCCATGTGCAATCCTCAACTTGTTAATACCCTCACTTAAAGGATATGAAGTCGGATCCGGTGTACGTTGTCCTTGTCTTATTGCATCGAAATCGTACACTTTCAAATTCACTTGTTCTCCATTGGTATTACCTAAAATTACGACAGCCTCCTCGCCATCCTTAAAATAAATACCTGTGGGGTTCTCAAACGGATTATACCCACTAGTTTTCAGTTCTGCCGCCAAATCGTTAATTTCACGATAAGGTTCATAAGTTTGCACACGGTACTCCAAATCATAGGTCTTGTCATACAAACTTTGCGCTATCATTCTGAAAAAGCTATTTTCCAATCCGTCTATCTTGCGTTGATCCACATCTGCACGAAGTTCGGAACAGAGTTCGTCGGCAAATACTTCCGTAAGTCCTGCTACAGGAGCAGCATTCCTATAAAATTCCATTTCACCACAACTCACCACTCCACCGACAGCTTCATTCACCTCAAATCGGAAGGACTTTACCCCCTTCAGCGGTTCAGCGAAACTTATTTTCGACGAAGAAGAACTACCAGCAAAATCATACGATGCTATCTTTTCATAATTTTCTTTCTGCGCTGTGGAAACATATAAGTCGAACTTTTTCCAATTACCATTATCGCCTGAACCTCGAGGTTTATATACAAAATAATCCACGTCTTGAGGAGCTTCAAAAGTGTACTCAAGTTTCACAGGCAAAACTGTACCGTACCACCGTGAGTGATACCAAGTGGACGCAGTCCCGTCAAATGACTTTTCAATACTCTCATCATCCGAATTATATTCACTTGCCTTTCCACTGGCGATAGGCAAGAATATATCACCGAGTTCAGACGGATCACCGGGCTTGTATTCTTTATCGCGCTGCCTTTGACGAAACATCAATGAGCGTTCGACCTTCTGATCCACAGAACGGAATACGACAGAGATATAGCGCACCGTATCATCTTCATTTCTTTCAATGCTGAAAGTACGTTCCGATTCCGCCATAGCCCGTACCTGTACTTGTTGCTTCATTTCCTTAATCCAATCAGCGTTTTGCGGAATTTCCACTTCATATTCTACGTTACTTACCACCTTGACGGTAACTACCGTATCTGTATAGTTCAAATTGAGACGCTCATTCTCCAACAAAATATCCGGTTGCTCTCCCAATTGTTTCACGTGCACTTTTTGTTCAAGGCCTTCTCCTTTAACAACGATGTCTGTTTCACGCAAGTCTCTTCCCGTATTCTTTTCTACCGAAATAGACAACAAATCATCCGATCCTTGAACCGTACACCAATTACCGGATGAAAGCACATTGGCCTGCCACGCGATGTTTGTATTCACTACAATAGAAGTATTTGCAGCCTCTTGTGCAAACACCACAGTGTCCTTCTTTATTTCCAAAAAAGGTTGCGGTTTGCTTTCCTGATCGGAACAAGATATAGCAAACAGACTCATTGCCCAGCTACATAATATCAAAATAATAATACTATATTTTTTCATGGTTTAAAATCATTTTAGTTATAAAATAAGGTTATTCAAGTACTTTCCTTTATTTGTGATTCAATGTCTCAATCACAAAATGATAAGTCAGCGAGCCTTCATTCCACATGGAGAAATTCGTTCCCCACAAATTGTTGTTCAGATTAAAATGCACTCCTTTATGTTTATCAGGATAGTTGGTAGAATAATTCAACCCCTGAGCTTCTCCTACGTTGAGCAAGAAAGCTTCTTTACTGCTGATACGTATCGTTTCCCCGGAGGTTATCAAATCGACATAACGGTCTATCCCATGCATTTGCCGGTTACCTTTCTCCACCACATCCATCAGATCCACCCGTTCACCCATCTTCTCGGCTATCACCGATTCAATACCGGGCACCGTGAACGACAACCAATAAGATTCGGGCAAACGTACTGTCGGTTTACCATAAACGGTCAATGCCACTTCCGACCGTTTTCCATTCTTTGTCGTAAAACAGTTCACCTGTATTCGTTCGGGATATACGCGTTTGTCCACTTTCTCATTTTCAGGAAACCTCAGTTCAGTAATAATACGTGTCCCCTTTTTCTCTTTACGTACCGATTGCGCCATTGTCTGTGCATAAAGCGTTACACTCACTGCATGTGATTCTTTCAGACCTCGTTTACCCAAGTCATCCAATGCCCATTCATACCGTGCACGAAGATATCTATTTTGAAAATCATCATAATCATCCCCATCAAACATTTGGTAAGACAATCCTGCCAATATCATTCCACCGGCTATCGGTTGTTCCCAACGCTTCCGTGCCATTGGTTTCATCTTTGAGTTATCCTCCAGTTTAACCTTATCCACTTCTGCGACTACTTCACGCGCCTCTTTTTGCAAGGAAGCCGGAAGGAAAGCGATAGCACTGTCGATATAATTATCAATCTCTTTCCATGAAGCCTCAGCCATACTGAATACTCCTTCGGAACGACCTTTGAGAAACTTATCCATATCATATTTATCCCATTGACGAAGATGTGTTTTCACATCCACACCTTGCGTATGTTCTGCTATCAGACCTAATTCGGCTGCAAAGTCCAAAGCAACGTCACTATCTTTTTTGATTTTCCCTTCATTCAACCATTGAGAATACAACCGCGAAACAGCACGGAATTTAGCCATACGTATCGGTGCTCCACCATAACCAAATATCCACGTATCACCAATCTCAGAAGTAACAACCGGCAAATCCTTCTTTATCAGCAACAGTTCCCGGGCGACATCATTGAACGATGCACCTACAAGCTGAGCTTGAGGATAACGCTTACGCAAATCGGCATAAATCTTTTTCACACGTTCATAGCTATGCGGTCCGTGGTTGTCGCCCGTAAAATTAATACTGACAACTGTCTTTCCATCCGGCAATACTTCATCTTCTCCATAATCTTTCTGATAAACCAGCAACAAGTCATTGCCAGAAGGACTGCGCCACCGACAGAAAGTAGGCACCGAAGGTAACGGACAAGCTGAGTTAATTCCCACATGCAAAAGACGAATGCCTGCGTCATACATCGGATCGATGATACTACGAGTGTGTCCCGGCACATCAGTCATCTTTGCAGCAATAGTCTGCTTGTTGTATTTCTTATCCAAACGTTTGGAAAGCAACAAGCAGGTTTCAAACAGTTCACGCGTCATTGTCTCCGATTCCACAGTATAGGGAACGGAATTCCATACGATATCACCACGACCAATGGCCTCCTCCAACTGCTTCACAGCCTCAGGAGATGCCGTGCGAAGATATTTCCAGATAAGCCATGAGCCGGTTGTCCATACATACCGGTCACCAGAGCCGTCAGCGCGCAAGCGTTCACTAACTTCTATGGCTTTCGGAATAAAATCATGCACATACCTTTCGGTCACAACGGAACTAAGATCAGTAAATCCCACATCAAGGTGAGTTTTGAATGCAACGTAAACTTTCTCGATCTTCTCACCGGATGCTTGAGCCATACAACCGGCTATACCTAAGAAGATGAAAAAAGTAAAAAGTGATATTCGTTTCATGTCATTGCATGTGTTTTAAGAAGATTGAATGGTATAAATACATTACTTATTCGTAAATCTAAACCAATTAAAGTCGGCATATCCGTTATTTCCTTGCGGCGCAGTATTGAAATTGAACAATGCAAAACGATTGGCTGTCCACGGCAATCCCAATCCCATCTGCAATTCATTACCAATGCGTTTATAATTCACACCATCCAGACTGTAATAGAACAAAGCCTTAAATTCTTTGTCTGTAGCACGTACACGTATCCACAGTTTATCTCCATTGAAATGCTCTACGGTTTCGATATCCTTACCGTCATTACACATCACAATTTTGCGTCTACCGGATTCTTGTCGTATCGCAACATAGGCATAAGGAAACTCGAAGATTCCGAATCCGGCAATATTGCCATCTTTAAGTCCGGTCACTTCCATTTCTACCGAACCCTCACAACTCGGTCCCTGAACACGTTGTGTCAATGTATTACGAGCATCTTTCAATGTAGAAGCTTGGGAAGCATACAGACGCATATATCCCTTACGTTCCTTCAAACTCCATCTGCTATTATCCGGATTATGATTCCATTGCCATTGCAGACCTAATTGAGAAGCATTGAACTCATCGGTAGTAGCCGGACTCTTTATCTTCGATTTTTTCCCGGTAGCAGGTTTAGGATAAGTGATAAGATCTTTTCCTTCATCACCCAGCATAGGCCAACCGTCTATCCATTTCACGGGCACAAGACACGGAACACGTCCTATCGGTCCTCTGTCCTGCATAATCATAAACCACCAGTCTCCATTTTTCAACTGTACCATCCCACCTTGATGAAGTCCGTTTTCGGGATATGAACTCCAATCGTTCATTATGAGTTTATGTTCATAGGGACCATAGATATTATCCGACCGCAAGCAGATTTGCCATCCTCCCGTTCCCCCGGCAGGACAAGTAATATAATATTTTCCATTGATGCGATACATATGAGATCCTTCCATACCGAAACCGCCTCCTAACTCATGTGCATTTTTAAAACCGCCCTGCCATATCTTCACAGGTTTCCCTTTAACGGATTTCACGTCCGAGTTCAACTCTGTCAAGTATAGTGTACCTTGCCCGTGAACCACGTAAACCTTTCCATCTTCATCAAAGAATAACCCCGGATCATATAAATATTCAGGAAATATAGTACGTTCCCAAGGTCCTTTCACATCATCGGCTATACAAATAGAGAAATGCCCGGTTTCCCGTCCCCAACCATAGGGTGTACAGAAACCAACGTAAAATTTTCCGTTATGATGCCGTATCGTAGTTGCCCACGCCCCATTCAGATAAAGATTGCCACCCTGCATATCATATTTCGGATCCTCATCATAACGATCCAAAGCATATCCTGCCATTTCCCAGTTTACCAAATCTTCCGATACAGCAATAGGGCATCCCGGCACATAGTGCATACTGGTAGACACGAGATAAAACTTATCATCAACCCGGATCAGATCCGGATCGGGCCAGTCTCCCCACATGATAGGGTTCGTAAATGTTCCATTCTGATTATCCGGATTCCAAACAGTTGTTTGAGCGAAGGTGCAGTGCATTCCTGCACTACACACCAATCCTAAAAAAAGTGATTTATATATATTCATATACCTATTGAATTATTACTCAATAAACTCTGCATCCTCATAATAAGGAGCTACTTCTATCCCTTCCAACACGGCCCCGCAAGTTTCTGATTGTCGAAGTCCGAGCACCAATGTATTCGTTCCTCCCATATTCAACCAACATTCCGGTAAGAAAAACTCCCGTTGCGGACCTTCTTCCCAATAACGTCCGATATTATGCCCATTCAACCACATATATCCTGTACCTGAAGCATTGATAATGGCTCTCCAAGGAATCCAGCATTCTTTTTCCGTTTTGGGCAGATCAAATGTTACTTTATACCAAGTCAATAAGGCATCTTGTTTACCTTTAGGCTGTATATTGTTTCCTTTTCGATGCAATGTACCATCGGTTTTCAATGTCACCACCTTCCAATTGTCACTGCCGGCGGTTTTCCCTCCACAATATCCTTGTGTCACTCCTCCAAGATCAAGCGCTACTTCCCACTTCAGAGGCTTCAGTATTTTCAGTTCACTGAACAAGCGGATTCCCTTTAACAATCCTCCTGCACCGCTACTATTACGCACCACAATAGCCACTTTATTCTCTCCTTCATGCAGAAAATCTTTCATATTGGCTACAAACGGCTTGTCCCAAGCATCGTGGCTTGCCACTTCCTTACCGTTTACAAAAAGCGTACCCGCATCATCCACGCAAGCGAATTCTATCATTGTTTGCCCTTCGGTCAACATCTGACGTGTCATATCAATAGAAGTACGATAAATAGCCGTTCCTTCTTTCCCTTGCAACACCCATGCGGCAGGCCATTCCGGCTTCTCCAGTCCGGCTATTTGCAATGTAGCAAGATTGGCGATAGTGCTTTGATCAAGCATAATGGTTTCCCAGCCTTCATTGTTAGACAGCAGTGACTTGATATCTTTGACATTATTTTCCACCTTTTTCACTTCCCATTTTTCGATAGGAAGGATAGCAGATTGCTTCTTGCCCAATCCGGCAGATTTCATTCCGCTCAATTCCTCCATCGGGCGATATCCATGAGCGTGTCCACGATTTTCATAGATGCTTACGATTTCATTGCTTCCCTCATGCAGTAGCCCATCTATGACAAATGTATTATCCAGTTCATCGGTAGAAGCCCTTTTAGCTATTTTTCCATTCACTTGTACATAAAGCGGATCAGCCGTAAACATCTCACAAACCAATGTTCCATATTCCTCTACCTCTTTCTTCGATAGTTTTACTACACTACGATACATGGAGTAACGACAATCGTTCACACCAATTTCTGGTAAAGAAACACCTTTACGCAGTGGTCGCCAGTTCCCCTGAAAGGTTTCATCACAACGTTCTGCCTGTGCAATCCGTATCGGCATAGGCATATTGACGGGACGTTCCGGCAAAGTATGTTCTTTCGGATACCATTCACATTGTCCATTCGCCTGAGATAGTACCAGTACCTTGCTGTCCAATGGCTCAACCGAGAAATAAACATTGAATGCCGGCATACCTTTTATATGAAATTGAACGTTATCACGGAATGCTTTTTTCTTATCTTTATTAAATATAAAAATAAACAAAGTTCCCTCTTTTGTCCGGCGTACTCCAACGGTCAAATCCTTGATGTTGTCCGATGTAGTAAACTCTATCGCTTCACTTCTCGCTAATTGAGTACCAAAACGGTTGACGAAGTCCCCGACTCCTTTCACGGCAGCGAATTTCTCACCCACACCACCACTTTCTTTTAATGCAGCTCCGTAATCGTAGCTGGTAGTCATGCGGCGAGCGCCCCAACCGGCTAGATTTGTTCCTCCGAAAAACATATAATAATTAAGTCCGGTAGAACCTCCGGCCATTGCCATCAATGCCATTCCACGCGCATGACGTCCATCCAAATAGCTGTCCTCACTCAATCCTCCACCTACCGTGGAAAACCAGCCACCCTGCAATTCACACACAAAAGCCGGCGCGTTAGGCTGTTGTCTCTTTAAATCTTCAATGCGGCTTTTCGCCTCCTGTATATTCCACCATACATATTGATTGTCCATATCGAACAGCTGACTGATAACGGCATCTTTCGAGCCTCTTACCTCAGGTGTAACACAGGTAAACAGCGGTACCTCAATTCCATTATTCGTGCAATAAGCTGCCATGTCGCGCAGCACCTCTTCTTTTTTCTCTGACTCCATGCCAAAGTAAATGTATTCGTTCTCGAGTTGCACCATGATAATTCCTTTCTCACCGGATTTCTTACGTGTAAGCTGCTCCTCGGCAAAAACCGGACAAACAGCATCGTACCAATGTTTGGTCCATTTCATGTGTTCGGGATGGTTACTTCGTAACCAAAAGCTAGTGTCATATTTTGCCGGACAAAACTTGGCAACCCATCTAGGATAACCTCCTCCTGCCCATTCTGCACAAATAAAAGGCCCCGGGCGGACAAGTGCGGAAGCTCTTACTTCCAACTTCTCACCCACATCTTGGGTTGAGCTGACAGGTGTGGCATGGAATGTGTATTCGCCATCTTTTGCCAACATGCCCTCAATAAGCATGGTATCGCAAAAAACACTGGCATTCTTATTCACACGTTTGCCTGTGACAGGATGAGTATAATCTATCTGTACATAGAACAGGTTGGAATCGACGGGAACTTCCCATTCCAGCAGCACTCCTCCCTCAAGAGGAGTTGCTGTCAGATTGCTAATAGCCGACGGTAAGACAGCTGCATTGTCATCATCGTCGTTACAAGCAGATACCATAAATATGGTGGCTAAACATGCCATGAAAAAATATTTCTTTTTCATCGTAATTGCTATTTTAATGATTAATAACCCGGATTTTGCACAATCAACGTATTCTTATTCAATTCCGAATCTGCAATCGGAAGCAGGTAATGAGTCGGTGAAGTGAACTTCCAAGCACGATCTACTACCACTGGACGGAAGAAATCCTCATCCGACACACCATCTGTATTAAGAGCAGACGGATTGTGGTCTAAGACATGCTCCAATTCTTTCCACCTTGCCATGTCCCAACGGTAGTGTCCTTCGAAACTCAACTCGATGATACGTTCTTGACGAATTATTTCAATTAGCTTATCTTTTGTCAACGTAGCAATTCCTTCCCATGATTTTTCCACAGTCGGTATGCCGGCATGTTCCCTTATCTTGTTCAGTGCTGTCTTGGCAATGTTTAATTCACCTGCTTCTGCTGCAGCTTCTGCAAGATTCAAATACAGTTCACCCAAGCGAATAACAGGCCACGGATAATTCTGGAACCCGTTGCGGGTATCATAAGTAGGCGTGCACCATTTCTTTACTAAATATCCACTCAATGAAAAGTCCGTAGAACGGTTTTGTTTTCCATGATTGTCTGATTTACGGAACATAGTAACAATTCTACCTTCATTATATCCTTCACGCTGCATTTCAAAATATCCGTTATGGAATGAAACCCATGAATAGAAACGAGGTTCACGTTTCAAGTTGAGGTTACACGTGGTACGTCCTTCATACTGTCCTATCTTAAAATAATCACCAGGAGTGTAGTATTTCGGATCTTCGTCAATCGGGAGTCCGTTTTCTGTATAGAATACTTTCACAAAATCCAATGTAGGACCTACTCCATTCCAGCTATTACCTCCATTCACCGGATCACGCGGAGCGGATTGGTTTTGTGGCCCATAAACACCTTCCGTACGGGTATCCGCCCAAATGACTTCCATATTTTTCTTATCCATAATTTGCATCTTCAAAGCATATTGGATTAAATCCTTGGGCCAACATTCTTCAGGAATTTCGCTTTCATTAGCAATCTGAAACTGGGTGTATTTCTGTTCATTCGCCAGCGTCAACGCTTCTTGACAAGCCGTAAGCGCAGTATTCCATTTAGATGGATTATAATCCAACGGCATCAATGGCTCATTTGTCTCCGGATCGTAAAGAGATGAGTTGGCATAAAAACTATTGCCATTGAAAAGAGGAGACGCCGCATACAAATAAAGCCTTGCTTTCAGTGCTTTAGCAGCCAGCTGTGTAGCTCTGCCGTAGTAGGATGATGATTGAACGGCAAGCAATCCGTTGTTGCAAGCTTCGTCATACTTGTCGGCAATCCATTTTACGCATACGTCAAACGGACTTCGCTTCAGTTTCTCCGTGCTACTTACACTAACCTCGTGATCCATAATGATAATCGGACCATACGCACGTAGTAACATGAAGTGATAATACGCAATCAAAAAATTAGCTTCTGCCTTATATATGATTTTCAGTTCTTCTTCCATACGTGGCACAGCATCGACATTGTTTATCAGCGTATAACAACGACGTATACCGGCATACATACGACTCCAATACGCGAAATCACCTATATTGGCCGCAGTATGAGTTCCCTCAAGAAATTTCCGGTCATAATCGGTGAGACAATCACCTCCTTGATATAGATAGCACCCCTCGCGTTCTTTGGGCATAAAAGCATAACAAGAATACAAATAGCGTTCAGCTGCATTTTTATCTTTAAATGCATCTTCCTCAGTCGGACGTTCATCAGGAACGATGTCCAAATAGTCGCAAGAACTTATCCCTGCTACCAGAAAAATAAGCAATAGAGCTTGGTATAGTTTGTTTTTCATAAATCCGGTTTATTTATTGATTGAAAATTGAACACCCACATTAAACACTCGTTGAGTCGGATAAGACAATCCACTACCGCTTCCCATTTCAGGATCCCAATATTTGAATGGAGAGAATGTCAACAAGTTAGATCCTCTCAGATAAACACGGAAAAACTTATGGTTGAATCCGACCTCTAAGTTTTTCAACTTAAGGAATGCACCGTTACGTTGCCAGTATGTAGACGCTTTTGTATTGTTTTCATTGTCACGTTTACTGAGACGCGGATATTCAGCATAGATATTTTGGTTAGTTTCACTCCAATAGTCATCAGCTATGAACTGCAATACATTACGTGTACCTTCAGCACCAAAAGGATGGATACCATTCATCATAATAGATACACGAGCTGCACCTTGAAAGAAGAAAGAGAAATCAAACTTCTTGTAACGGAATGAAGGACCGAAACCATATACTATTTCAGGAGTTGTCGGCATACCTGTATATTGACGGTCGTTTGAATCGATAACATTATCATAATTACCGTTTACGTCCGGCAAGTTCTTGTATTTGATATCACCTCCGCTCACCCAGCCTCCAAGGTTTTGTTTCGGATTACGTTGTACCTCGGAATCATCGATAAAGAGACGTTCGGCAATGTACAAAAGCTGTTGGTCAACAGAATGTCCCACACGTGAGATATTGGGATATTTCTGGAAATCCGGCTCGTCATATTCAAGCACTTTGTTATGGGCATACGTAAATGTTCCCTTGAATGACATATCGAAATCGTTATTGAACCTCTTCACATAGTCGATAGAGAAATCAAGTCCCTTATTTTCCACTTTACCAAGATTACCATACATTTTTGTCGCAAGGTTCATCCATTTATCCTTTCCATTCGTACCCCAGTAGTCCGGAATCTGTTGACGCTCCATAAAGATATCTTTACGTATTTCCTTGAAGATATCGAACGTTATGTTCAGTTCATTCTTGATACCCAAGTCGATACCAAAGTTCCATTTGCTACCTACTTCCCATGTAATATCATTGTTGGCATAACGGATATATTTCGGACCATTTTTTGAAATGTTTTGATCTCGGCCTGTTGTATATCCCAAATCACCGTTTTCCAACTCTATGTTTGAAAGATAAATGTAACGTTCACCTCCAATTTGGTCATTACCTACAAGTCCCCAAGATGCACGCAGTTTCAAATTACTCACCACATCAGAGAACTTTTCAAAGAACTTTTCACGACTGATATTGTATCCTACTGCCACGGAAGGGAAGAAACCAAAACGGTTTCCTTTAGCAAAGTTCTCGCTACCATTGTATCCGAAGTTCAATTCAGCCATATAGCGGTAATCATAAGCATAAGTGACGCGACCGGCAAATCCTTGCTTGCGTTGCGGAAGCGACTCAATGAGATCCTCAGGAGCGTTACCGTTGTATTGGTCTTGATTGTAGAGGAACATTCCGGATACATTGTGCACCGTATTGAACGTACGATTATAATTAATCATTGCCTGAATATAGAGTCGACGGTCACCACTCGATTTATTCGAGGTCTGCAATACAGTACTTTGTTCAGAACCAATTCGATTCAACGTGTAGTCCGATAAATTGTCAGTATTATAGTTTATTACCTGAAACTGATTGTAACCGGCCGAACGATTGGTGTTAGTACTACTCCAGTTTTTGAACGAGAACAAAGCTTCTGCAGAAAGACCTTCGGTAATGAAATCAAGTTTTTGCTCAAATTTCAGGTTGGCCATAACCGTACTTTCAAATTGTGACTGATATCCTCTTGCCATTTCAGCGTATGGATTACGGAAGCCACTATTATATTTACCACCGGATTTTCCACCCCAACGGATGTAATCCACATTTGGGTCATCCGGGAAACGTACCGGAAAATCAACCGGATTGGATTCCATAACCATACCAAACAGATCACTCGTATTAGAGGTAGGACCAGAATAGTCCCTCAGTTGCACATTCAAGTTCAACGACAGTTTACTTGATTTAGATAAATTCAGATTGAAGTTATTTTGGAACACATATCGCATGATGTTGAGGTTATTTTTATAACTAAAATCATCGGTATTACGCAACACACCACTATCATGGTTGACAGACACACTGCTAAAATAATCTAATTTTTTGGAACCACCGCGAATAGTAACATTGATATTTTGATTCATAGCCCCGCTACGGAACAATTCATCATACCAATTCACGTTAGGATAAATAAGCGGATCCAATCCTGCCCTTGTACCGGCAATCTTATTGTCGGAATAAAGCACCTCACCTGTACCACGTGTCAACACGGCTTCATTGTACATCTCCATATAACGCACACCATCAACAAACTTCGGCGTTTTGGTATGGGTGGAATACGCGTTTTCTAAACGAATATTAACGATAGCTTTGTCACTTTCACGTCCCGATTTGGTTTTGACAATCATCACCGTTTGCTACAAGTGGTGCAAATCCGGTGTACACATTTGACAGTGCGCGGAAAAATCCAAATAACAGTGCTGCCAGTCCAATGTTGACCGGTCTCCACTGACCAAAGATCATAACTGCCAGTGCCAGGAAACCGAATCCTGCTACACCATTTTCAAATTTCCATTCACTTACACCTGCAGTGATGTAGACCAGACCGCCAAGACCGCCAAGTGCACCTGAGATCAGTACACCTGCATAACGCATCTTATAAACAGAGATACCTACGGAATCTGCTGCCTGCGGATGCTCTCCACATGCACATAAACGAAGACCAAACTTTGTCTTATATAATACTACATGTGAGGCAATGATTGCCAGTACAACAAGCAGCATAAACCAATTAAATTCAAAATCTCCGATCTTTACCAGAAATACCTGTTTCGCCTGACGATATACTACGGTAGAAGATACGTTATCTGGATTTTCTGCCACATTGATTGCTCTTACGATAACAACTGCCGCTGCTGTTCCCATTAAGTTCAATGCTGTTCCAACCAGTGTCTGATCTGCATTGAAGTGGATCGCCGCAACTCCAAGGAACAGTGAAAACACCATTCCGACCAGAACACTTGTCAGCACGATCAGGATGAATAAAACGATTCCTGGTGTTGATGCCGGAATAAATTTCATTGCCAGAGCACCACCGAGTGCTCCCATTACCATAATACCTTCCAGACCGATATTAATTACACCGCTGTGCTCAGAAAAACAGCCTCCAAGGGCAACCAGAGCCAGAACGGATGCAAAGATCAATGTGTACTGAACTAATAATGTCATATTATTTCCGGCCTCCTTCCTCTACTTTTGCATTTCTTTCTTCTTTTTTGTCCAGGTAACGGTTAAACCAGATCTTGAAGAAGAATACAAACGCACACAGATAAATAATAAACGCTGAGATCAGATCAGAAATCTGTGTACAGTATGTTGTTGTATCTACATAAGTACCACCGCTGGTAATATGCTGGATAAAATAAGATGCAAAAATTGTTCCGATCGGGTTCAGGCCTCCAAGAAATGCCGCTGCGATCCCATTGAATCCCATCCCCGGCACACTCGTCTGCTGCACCATCCACTGTTCAATTCCGCTTAAGTAGAAGATTCCTGCACCAAAGCCTGCAAGACCTCCGGAGATCATCATAGTAACGATGATATTTCTTTTTTCACGCATACCGCAGTATTTTGCAGCCAGTTTATTGATTCCTGTTGCCTTTAATTCAAAACCGAATTTTGTTTTCTGCAGCACGACCCATACAATGATCGCTACGATAACTGACATCGGTACACCGATCGTCATATATTTATTGTGAAACAGTTCATTTAATCCGGCTGTCGGAAGCATTGCGCTCTTGTTGTAGCTGAATAATAATTTTGTATATGGTGTAGAACCATCCTTTACCTGTGATAATAACATATTAATGCTGTAAAGAGAAATCCAGTTTAGCATAATACAGGAAATTACTTCATTTACATTCAGATATGCCTTTAATGCGCCTGAAATCCCGCCTATAAGAGCAGCCATAACTACTGCTGTTATCAGGCATACATACCACGGCATGTTAAACTTTAATGCCATATACAGGCATCCGCCTGCACCGATCACATACTGGCCTGCAGCACCGATATTGAACAGGCCTACTTTGTAGGCAAATATAACAGATAATGCACACATCAAAAGTGCAGACGCTTTTATCAACGTCGTTCCAAAATATTTCGTCGCCGCTGCGGCATTCGGATAATAGAAAAAGTTTTTCAAGATCGCAGTGATCGCTTTTCCTGCTCCGGCAGGTGAAATGATCAGCAGTACGACAAATCCAATGATAAGACCTATGATAATACAGATCAGAGATGCCAGTACCGTCTGAAATCCATTATTTCTCAGAAGTTTCTGTTTTTTATCCATTTTCTTTTGTCCCCTTTCTCTTCGAACCTGCCATGTATAATCCAAGCTCTTCCACGGATACTTTTTTCGGGTCAAATTCTCCGACGATCTCGCCCTCATACATGACCAGAATGCGGTCTGAGACATTCATGACCTCATCCAGTTCAAGACTTACCAATAATACACCTTTTCCTGCATCACGCTCAGCCACAAGCTGTTTGTGAATGTATTCGATCGCACCGACATCCAATCCTCTGGTCGGCTGTACTGCGATCAGGAATTTCGGATCTTTGTCGATTTCTCTCGCGATGATCGCTTTCTGCTGATTTCCTCCGGACATGGAACGTACTGTTGTGATCGGTCCCTGACCGGAACGGATATCGTACTGTTTGATCAGACGATCCGCATACTTTCTGATTTCTTTTCTCTTCAGGAAACCGAAGCGGTCTGTAAACTGTGGTTCGAAATAACGTTCCAGAACAATGTTGTCTTCCAGTGAATAATCAAGTACCAGGCCATGTTTATGCCTGTCTTCCGGAATATGGCTCATGCCGGAAGTGATACGTTTGCGGATCGGCATATTGGTAATATCCTGACCATTCATTGTGATCGTTCCTTCTTTTAACGGTTCCAGTCCGGACAGACCGTATACCAGTTCTGACTGGCCATTTCCGTCAATTCCTGCTATGCATACGATCTCTCCTCTTCTGACATCAAAAGATACATTATTTACAGCATTATTCTTATGCTGTTTTGATGCAACCGTCATATTTTTTACGCTTAATACAACATCTCCTGTTTTGGCCGGCTTTTTGTCGACAATAAAGTTTACATCTCTTCCAACCATCATTGCGGAAAGTTTTTCCGGAGTAGTATCTTTGATATCTACGGTTCCGATGTATTTTCCTTTTCGAAGAACGCTGCAGCGGTCTGCTACTGCCATGATCTCAGCCAGTTTATGAGTGATAAACAAAATGCTCTTTCCCTCTGCCGCCAGATTTTTCATGATCACCATGAGCTCCTGGATTTCCTGCGGAGTAAGTACTGCTGTCGGCTCATCAAAGATCAGGACTTCATTATCACGATACAGCATTTTCAGGATTTCCGTTCTCTGCTGCATACCCACGGTGATATTTTCGATCTTTGCATCCGGGTCAACGGCAAGTCCGTACTTCTCAGACAGCTCTACTACTTTTTTTCTTGCTTCGTCTTTCTTAAGGAAGCCACCTTTTGTCGTAGTTTCTACTCCAAGCATAATGTTATCCAGTACAGAAAAGCATTCTACTAATTTAAAATGCTGATGGACCATACCAATTCCAAGTTCATTGGCATCATTCGGGTCCTGGATCTCAACTTTTTTACCGTCTTTGTGGATCTCTCCTTCTTCCGGCTGATACAATCCAAACAAAACACTCATCAGCGTTGATTTTCCGGCACCATTTTCTCCAAGCAGTGCATGGATCTCACCTCTTTTTAGCTGAAGTGTAATATTGTCATTCGCTACAATACCCGGAAAGCGTTTTGTTATATTTAACATCTCAATAACATACTCGCTCATTATCTTCCTCCTTTATTTCATCGCTTATTATTCCTGTTATTTAATGCTGCCGTAATCGGTCGCTGTGATCTCTGTTTCCGGAAATGTTGTGCTGTCACTTGAGACTTCATATTCTCCGTTGTACATTCTCTCTACCAGTTTCTGATAATCTTCTTTTGTAAAAGTATCATCCCACTGTGTCGTCTCTTCCGGAAGCTGTACATAGTTTTCAGCCGGGTCCGGTGATTCCATTCCAAGGTTTTCGATCTTTCCTACGTACTCATCCCATTCGTCATTCAGGATCGCATCAAGTACATTGTCAATGGTGACCTGCAGGCCTTTCATCGCAGATGTCACGGTCAGTCCGTCTTTGTACTCATTGATCGTTACTGACTGATCCAGGTCAACACCGATTACTTTTCCACCGGTCTTGACTGCCGCCTCTGCCGCTGAAGTATAGATACCTCCACCACAGGCAAATACAACTTCTACACCTTTTGATCCATACCAGGTATCCATGTAAGCTGTGATATCTGCATCTCCATAGAACTGTCCGCCGCATACATATTCGACCTGCACTTCATCGGTAATTCCAAGTTCTTTTGCCGCTGCGTCCGCGCCCTGTACGTATCCGTATCCATAACGGTTAACCGCCGGAACAGACATTCCTCCGAGGAATCCCAGATGACGGTAGCCAAGCATTACTGCCGCATAACCTGCCATAAATCCAGAAAGCTCTTCCTGATAAGTACAGCAGTATACGTTATCTTCGTTGTAGTAATCGGTCACATTGTAGTGATCCGGATTATAGTCATATCCTTCTCCGATACCTTTTTCGCAGATATCACCGGCACTTACGTCCAGTGCCAGAAATTTAACTTCCGGATAAAGATCCGATTCATCGATCACAGTCGGGGCAAATACGTAGCCGGATAATACGATCACATTCGCGCCATCCGCTACTGCCTGATCCACACTTGCTGTTCTTGCTTCATCGGAGTCACTCTGTGGTTTGTAATAGTTGAATTCAATATCGTTTTCTTTTCCCCATGCCTTACATGCCTCGTAAGTCATCTGATTGAAGCTCTGGTCGGTGATATCACCAGAGTCTGTTACCATTGCTACTTTCATTTTTTGTTCAGAAGCATCAGCCGCATTTTTGTCCTGTGTACTTCCGCATCCTGCCAGCGATCCAGTCATCGCTGCTGCTAATAATATTGCCATTATTTTCCGTTTCATTATGGCGTCTCCCTTCATGTTTTTTTGATTTTGTCATCCGCATTTGTTAGTTCAAAGTATAAGCGGCGTTGGTCCTTTTTTCATAGGACACATGTCTTTTTTTAGAAGTGCTTTCGATATTTCGTTGCTTTTTGATAATTTGCTGCGTTGGTTTTTAGTTATTTTATACAATTGAGGATGCCTGATTTCCACAAAAAAAATCCTTCTGATATAAAATCAAAAGGATTTTTTTAATAAACATTTTCTCAATGTGTCAGGTCCTTCACCCACTTATACTTCCGGAAATGGTGAAGCACCCAGGGCAGTTTGCCGACTTCATCGATGCAGGTACAGGCATAAACGACCACAACCGGCCAGTGGAAGTAATATGTTCCTGCAGCTGCCAGTGGGATTGCGAGGCACCACATACAGACGGCAAGGCTGTACATATCAAATAAGGTATCACCGCCTGCACCAAAGATTCCGTTGATCGTCACGTCATTGACCGCACGCCCGATCATATAAACTGGATCTGCGTCGCCAGCGACACCGCTGACATATAGTTCTGATCCATTCCGCCAAGCATAAATGTACTTTATTCTCAATGAACAGCGGCATGATATCCTTTGTCATGGTATAGTTGACCGCGCCCTCAGGAGCCACCTTCTCAGTGGTGTAAAGGCCGGTCCAGTAGCGGATTCCCTCAATGGCCTCCGGCGTGTTGAGCGTGCACTCCGTCTGATCCTCGTTCAAATAGTCTCCCCCGTAAGACCAGATCACCGGGGACAGCGTGAGGAATACGTTGGACGGATCCGCATTGCTGGCTCCGATTCCCACGCCGTACTGCTCGCCGGGAATGGTCAGTTTTTTTGCAATTTCCAGCATGTCGTCGTAGGTCCAGCCCGCCTCGGGGTAGGGAACTCCCGCCTCGTCGAACATCGTTTTATTGTAGTACATGATCGAGCTGCTGGTACGGTAGGGAAGTCCGTAATAGACGCCGTCAAACTTCCCGCCCTCAATGACCGCCGCAAAATCCGACAAATCCATGTCTTTTATCTGATCGTCCCAGGGCTGCAGCAGGTTTTTGTCCACAAGGGTTCCCATCTGCGTCACGTCCACCGCCAGGATATCGGGTCCGCCGCCGCCCAGTATGGTGGTGACCGCTTTGTCCACGTATCCGTTGACCGGAAGTGCTTCGATTGTCAGATTTACATTGGGCTCCACCGCTTTATAGGCTTCTACAATCTTGGGGATCTGATCCTCCCACCAGCTTCCCATCCAGATCGTCAGTTCCTCGGGCTCCCCCGCGGCAGCCTGAGCCTCGGTCTGCGCCTGCGTCTCCTGCTTCGAGGCAGAGCTTTCCTGTACCGGCGCGCTTCCTCCGCAGCCCGCCAGACTCAGTGCCATCACTCCCGCCAGAACAGCGCCTGCGGTTCTTGTCATTCTACCGTTCGCTAACCTCATAACCATCCTCCATTCATCTTAAATATCATAGTATCCACAAGATTCACGGATATAAAATTCCGGCTCAGCCGCAACATCCTCAAACTGGTCCTGAGGGCGCTCTCCCCTGATCTGCTCAAGCAAAATATCGATGGCGTGATGAGAAATATAGCGGAGGTCAAACCCCACCGTCGTCAGCGGGACCATGGCGCTGTCCGCAAAGCGGATGTTGTCGATGCTGGTAACAGACAAATCCTTGGGCACCATGATTCCATTTTTATAGAGAAACCGGATGATCGGTATGGCCAGCTCATCCTGCGTTATAAAAAATGCCTGCTCTGACTTTCCTTTTCTCAACAAATCTCCCAGCGCCTCGTCTCTGACCAGATGAAAATCCGTGGAGCCCAGCCAGCACGCCATATCCGGCCCCGGCGTGATTCCCGCCTCCCGCAGCGCCCTCTCATAGCCCACATACTTCGGATCCGCCATCCCGGTCTCATCCCGGGCGCTGGATACATAGATCACGCTCCGATGTCCCATCTGGATCAGATGTTTCGTGGAAAGGTACGCTCCTTTGATCAGATTGGGGTATACTGCATCCAGCCGGGGCATCCTGTCAAATCCCGACAGAAGCACCACCGGAAACCCCTGGTTTCTCAGCTTCTCAAGCCTGGAAAGATTGTCTGTAAACTGTGTATTTACAATCAAGCCGTCTACCTTGTTGGAGAGCATAAGGTTGATCGCCTTCTCCTCCATCTTTAAGTCGTCGTGACTGGCAATCACGTACATTGTATATCCGTTTTGTTCCAAATACTGTTCAATATAGCGGGCCTCTGTGGTGAGCAGCAGGCTTGAAATATTTCTGAGGATCAAGCCGATGGTCCCCGTCTTTTTGAGAACCAATGCCCTGGCCATATTGTTTGATGCATAGTTTAAATCGCTGGCAACCTCCTTGACCCTCCTCCTGGTTGCCTCGCTGATCCGCGGGCTGTCCTTCAACGCAAGGGATACTGTATTAATCGAACATCCCACTTTTTCAGCAATATCTTTCAGTGTTACCTCATACATACGATCATTCCCCCATCACTGTTTGTATTATCGATAATACTATTATAACAGCGATTTTATCATTTGTTAACTCCTTTCTTTGCTATTTTCAACAAAAATAAAATAAATATTGACAAAGCATTGGGAAAATGATTATAATTCAGGTGTAAGCATTGTATTAACGTTAATATTAATCTGATGTGTTTATTATATACAGATTTTTTCGATCTTGTCAATATGTTTTATGCATATTTTTATTTTTCATCGATACCAGCCATTTTCTTATTTGTTGAAATTGTATTGAAAATATATATTATTTATCACTTTGCATTTATAAGCAGCGCGCTTATAAAAATATAAAGCACAGGAGAAAACACTATGGTAAAAGAATTTAACCACATCGGAGTCAATGTCAGGGATCTCCAGAAAACCCTCGCATTCTATTCCGAACACCTGGGGGCTAAGTTTGTAAGGGGACTCTATATTCCCGCCTCCCACACGATCGCAGCGTATGTGCAGATCGGTACCCAGATGATCGAATTTCTCAGCCCACTGTCCCCGTCGGAAAGCGCCGTGTACGGAATCGCCCACATCGCTTACACTGTGGATCATATCGAGGAAGCTGCCCGCATATTGGAAGAAAAGGGTTGGCATTTCCACGTTCCGCCCAAAAAAGCCGGCTCAGGCGGC
>OLQM01000791.1_pt1 | contig 36386 bp, 29 predicted proteins | sample 1673161 | NCBI WGS metagenome assembly OLQM01 (sample SAMEA3136761, study PRJEB25190) | human gut metagenome | reverse complement strand
AAGCGGCTGCGGCGGTGCAGAGGGTCGTTCCGCAGAGGAGAATTGCCAGAAGTCGCCCAGTCAGCCATATGGGGTTCAGGAAAAGAGGAACATGACACTTCGCCATCTGAAAATATTTGTTACTGTATGTGAGACAGGGAGCATGACGGCCGCCGCGTCCCAGCTGTTTATTGCCCAGCCGTCCATCAGCCTGGCCATCTCGGAAATGGAAGAATACTACGGGGTAAAGCTGTTTGACCGCATATCCCGCAAGCTGTATCTGACGGAGAACGGCCGCAGGGCACTCCAGTATGCCAGGCATATCATAGACCTGCTGGATGAGATGGAGCAGGGTGTGCGGGACGTGGACGCCATGGGACGGCTCAAGGTGGGGACCAGCATCACCATAGGGACCTATCTGCTGCCCGGATACATCAAGAGACTGAAACAGCAGTATCCGGCCCTGAAGGTGGAGGCTTCCATTGCCAATTCAGAAACCATAGAACAGCAGATACTGGACAATGAAATCGACGTGGGAATCATAGAGGGGGTAGCCCACAGCCACTTTATCCTGAGCGAGAGCTTTGCGGGGGACCGGCTGGCCTTCATATGTCCGGCCGGTCATGAATTTGCCGGAAGGACTCTGGAGGAGCTGGCAGAGGTAAGGAACCAGGATTTTATTTTGCGGGAAAAGGGAAGCGCCGGCAGGGAGATATTTGACGGTATACTGGCCGCACAGGAGCTGAATGTCCGGCCCATATGGCAGAGCGCCAGCAATCAGGTCATCCTGCAGGGTGTAAAGGCAGGGCTGGGTATTTCCATTCTGCCCTATTTTCTGGTACGCCAGGGAATCCGGGAAGGGGAACTGGCCGAGTTCAGGATAAAGGGCCTGGCTCTGAACCGGAAGTACTCTGTGATTTACCACAAGAATAAGTTCCTGCCCCGCAGCGCCAGAACTTTGATGGAGCTGTGCAAGGAGGAAAACGGGACAGCTAGGGGGCTGTGAAAAAAGCCCCTAGCTGTTTTCCGGATCTTAAGTTAAAGCTTATGGTGGGGCGCCCGGCCAGGGAAAAGCTTCTTAAGGCAGCTGAAAGCTGATGAGCCTGACCGGCCTTGATTTTTCACAGAGCGGGGACATGCTTTTGCTGCTCCTGTACCTGAAAGAGAAAAACATAACAACGCCCGGTAAAATCTCCTAAATATTAGAAAATTACCGTATTTCAACAAAATTACCGAATGCATTTAAAAAATTACCGTTTTAATATGCCGCAATAAATTTCCCACAGCTCAAAGAAAAATGATACATTCTAGGTAAATCAAATCAGAGGAGGCTGCATATGAAAATTTTAGCAATCACTGCCTGTACGGCTGGCATCGCCCACACCTACATAGCAAAGGAAAAGCTGGAAAACGCAGCAAAGGAATTAGGTGATTCGATCAAAGTTGAAACCCAGGGTTCCATTGGCGTTGAAAATGAACTTACACCGGAGGAGGTCAGAGATGCGGATGTGATCCTGATCTCCGCTGATATCCGCGTGAATAAGGAGCGGTTCAAAGGCAAACCGGTGGTGGAGATTCCTATCAGCACGGTTATGAAATCTCCAAAGGGCGTTATCAACAAGATCCACGAAAAGCTTGGCAAGTGAGGCCGGCAGATCGGTAAATACTTAAAAGATGGGGGACTTTTAAATGGCAAAGAAGCAAAAATTCATGAAACACATTATGACCGGCATCTCCTTTATGATTCCTATCGTTGTGGCAGGCGGTATCCTTGGGGCGCTGGCAAAGGCATTTGGCGGATGGGATATCGGAAGCGCCGTTGCAGCGGGCGCAACACCATTTTCAAACCTGAATCCATTTACATGGGTGGGGTTCTGGTGGGGAGTGAACAAATTAAGTTCCTATGCAATGGACTTTGCGGTTGCGGTGATGACAGCCGGTGCGGCCTATTCCATGGCAGGACGGCCAGGAATTGTGCCCGGTCTGATCATCGGCTACTGCTCGGCCCAGTCGAAAGCAGGATTCTTAGGCGGCCTTCTTATGGCATTCATCATCGGCAACTTTGTGAACTGGAGATTCTGGATGATCGGGTGATCGACCTGAACATGGATGCAAAGAATAAGGATGAGGTGATCAGGCATTTGGCCGGACTCCTGAAGAATGCCGGATATATTGAGGATCTGGAGGGGTATGTGAGGGAAAGCGAAGGGATCACGGGAATCGGCGGACATGTGGCCATTCCCCATGGAAAGTCGGACCATGTGGACCATGTGGGTATCGCAGTGGGCCGCACCAGGGATATGATCGACTGGGAATCTTACGATGGGGAGCCATCCCGTTTGTTTTTCCTCTTTGCTGTCCCAGCCCACAGTGACGGCGCCAAGGACCATCTGCGCCTCATTGCGGAGCTGGCCGGGAAACTGGGAAATGACAATACCATGAGGAGACTGCAGACCGCCGCTTCCTATGATGACCTGCTGGAGGCATTTTCATAAAGGAGATAAGGAATATGGCAAATACGTTTATTGCGCCCGGACAGATCATAAGCGGCAGCCGGACCCTGGACATGGCAGCGGATACCATGGCAAAGATGGGGAAAAAGGCCCTGGTGGTGACGGACGATGTCATGAAGAATCTATGTGCTTTATCTGTACCGCAGGGCATTTATCTATTTTGATATGGGATACAGCTGTGCCCTGGCATGGATCCTGGTGGCCATTATCGCGGTATTTACCGTCATTATCTTCAAGACCCGGAAAAATTGGGTTTACTACGAGTCGGAGATTCCCTGATCGTCACCGTGGCCGGAACAGCCGGGTGCGTGATCACATCCCTGTTTGCAACCTATGCACTTTCCAGAATTAAGTTCAGATTCTCGGGATTCTGGTTCGGATGCGTGATGCTGACCATGATGATCCCACAACAGGTTATGGTGGTGCCCCAGTATATCATACTGAAAAAGCTGCACCTCATTGACACCAGGACCGCCCTGGTCCTGCCCTGGTTTTTTGGCGGCGCGTTCTTTATTTTCCTTATGGTCCAGTTCTTCCGGGGGATCCCCAGGGAATTGGATGAGGCGGCGGAGAACGATGGGTGCGGCAAGCTGGCGATCCTGTTCCGGATCATGATCCCTATCGTGAAGCCGGCCATTGTCACCTCCTCTCTTTGCGTTTTACTGGACCTGGCAGGACTTTTTCCAGCCCCTGATCTTTATGAACAGTGGCAGTAAATTTACTATCCCCCTGGCTCTCAACATGTACCTGGACCCCAACTCATACAACAACTATGACGGATTGTTTGTAATGTCGGTGATCTCACTGCTTCCGGTCATTATTTTCTTCATCATATTACAGAGGTATCTGGTGGATGGGATCAAGGGGTAAGAAATATGGCGATTCACAATAAAAATGGCTGGCCTAATGGTATGATACCACAAATGGGCCAGCCATTTTGCCGTCAATTTTTTGTTTTATAGTCATCGGCATCAGAGATTGTCTCCACCACCATGAGCTGGAACTGCCTTGGGAGTATGGCTTGATATTTTGGGAAAAAGTGATATATTGGGAGATGTACCTGGAAAAAACGGGGGCTTTTCCCAATATCTGTAGGAGGTAATGGTAAATGAAAAAAATAGGTTTTATTGGCGTGGGGATCATGGGCAAATCCATGGTGCGCAATTTGATGAAGGCGGGCTATGAGGTTGCTATTTATACCAGAACAAGATCAAAGGTGGAGGATATCATTGGTGAAGGAGCAATCTGGTGCGGCAGCGCGGGGGAATGCGCCAAGGGGCGACAGGCTGTGATCAGTATTGTGGGGTATCCAAAGGATGTGGAGGACATCTATTTTGGTGAAGGCGGTATCATTGCCAATGCAGATCCCGGCACATATTTGATCGATATGACAACCACCAGCCCCAGGCTGGCTGTGCGGATTTATGAGGAGGCAAAAAAAGCAGGTCTTCACGCCCTGGACGCTCCGGTGACAGGAGGTGACAAGGGGGCAAAGGATGGAACATTGACCATTCTTGCCGGCGGTGACAGGGAAGATTTTGACGCCTGTCTAAGCATCCTTCAGGCCATGGGTAAAAATATCGATTATGAAGGTAAGGCAGGAAACGGACAGCACACCAAGATGTGTAACCAGATTGCCGTTGCGGGAGCCCTGGCAGGGGCATGTGAGGCAATGGTCTATGCCAAGAATGTGGGGCTGGATGTGGACACAATGCTAAAGTCCATTTCCACAGGAGCCGCCAGCAGTGTGCAGATGAACAATGTGGCTTCAAGGGCGTTGCAGGACGACTATCGGCCTGGATTCTTCATCAAGCATTTTATCAAGGATATGAACCTGGCAGATGAAGAGGCCAGGGCAGCGGATACGGAGTTAAAGGTGCTGGAGGACGTCCTTTCCATGTATAAGGAATTGGAGCAGGAAGGCATGGGAGAACTGGGAACGCAGGCACTGATCAAATATTATAATTGGTAAACTTGTAGCTGTAAAGGACAGGTGGAGACATGGACAAAGGAATTGAATACATTTTGGAGGTGGCCCGCTGCGGCGGCATCACGAAAGCAGCGGAGAACCTGTTCATTACCCCGTCTGCCTTAAGTAAATTTGTCCAGGCCAGGGAGGCTGAGCTTCAGGTGAAGCTGTTCCACCGTGTGGGCAAGCGGTTTGTGCTGACCCAGGCAGGGGAGTATTATGTTCAGAAGATAGGGGAGATCGAGCGGATCCAGCGGGAGCTGGACACGCAGATGAGCAGTTTTTCCAGTATGAGCAGGGGTGTGATACGCATCGGTGTCCAGGCTACCTTTACGGAGGTCATGTTCCGCTTTATACTGCCGGAGCTTAAGGAGGCATTTCCGGGGATCCGGATCCTGATGCACGAGCGCACCGTGGGGGAGCTGGTCCAGATGGTAAAGGGGCGCCAGTTGGACGTGCTGCTGGCCGTGATCGATAAGCAGGAGCATGGCTTCTGCTATGAGACTGTCCACCAGTGTGAGCTGGTGATGGCAGCGGTCGGTACGCACCCGGTGGTACAGAAGGCTGTTCCAAAACCGGGATTTCGATATCCCTGGATTGACCTTTCGTACTGCTGTGATCAACCCAATGTGATGCTGATGCCCGGTTCCCCGTACCGTACCTATGCTGATAATCTGTACGGTTATTACCAGCTGAAGCCGGATATCGCCTATGAGCTTGGCTCCTCCCGCAGCGGTCTGGCCTGTGTGGCGTACACCCATGCCCTGATGATCACGCTGGACCACATGATATTTAATAATCTGTTCCATGAGGAGATTGTCCCTCTGTCCGTGGGTGAGAAACCCTTATCCAGGAATCTGGTCACCGCACATCTGGAGGAATCCATGCTGACTGAGGAGAGCAATGTGTTTCACCGGATCTGCAAAAAGCATATCCGGTAAAATAGTAACCGTTCAGTTCCTCCGTCTGAACTATTATGTAAAATGTTGAGTTAAAGTTGATAAATATTGAAAATATTGAGCTGTACATCTACATTTGACTGCATTATGATAAGTATATCAAAGGACGGCGCGGTCATTGAAGAACGAGTACTCCCGGACACCAAAAGGATCCGGGACACTCTAACCATACGGAGGATACCATGACACCTTTACAGATTACGCTCATTATATTGCTGTGTACTATCATAGCGTTTTTATCGGGAAAAATCCCATTTTCCATCATTTCAGCGGGAATCATTCTCGCCCTTATTCTTACCGGTGTGATGAAGCCGGCCGAAGCCTTAAGCGGTTTCATCAACACCAATGTGGTCATGTTTGTTGCCATGTTTGTGATCGGCGCTGCACTGACCAAGACCAGTCTGCTGGACAGGGCCCAAAAACTGGTGGTCCGCTACAAAAATAATCCCAAAATGCTAATTTTGATCTCATCCTTAGTGGCTGGATTCCTGGCCTGTCTGACCAGCGCCACAGCCACAGCTGCCATCATGATTCCCCTTCTGGTGGGGATTGCCAATGAGATCGGCACCAGCCGCAGTAAGATGCTGTTTCCCGCCATGGCCATTGCCAACATAGCTACCGCCATGACATTCCTGGGACAGGGCGCCAGCAATATGACCTGGAGCGATGTTATGATCAAGGCGGGCGCTTCCACCCCGTTTTCAATCTGGGATTTTACCATTGCCAGGATCCCCATTCTGCTGATTTCACTGGCCTACATGGTATTTATCGGTTACCGTCTCATGCCCGACATCGATAATTCCCAATTTTCGGATAACATTCAGAAGAAGGACACGGTTAGCCAGCTGACACCTTCCAAGGAAAAGGTGGCTGTCATCCTTATCCTGGGCACCATTGCCTGTATGCTGTTGGAATCTGTGATCGGCATTAAGATGTACCTTACCGCCTCCATTGGGGCATGCCTCCTGGTCCTGTGCGGTGTGCTGTCGGAGCGCGAGGCCCTGGGTTCTATTCATCAGCCCACCGTGTTCCTGTTTGCCGGTGTTCTGGCCCTCTCGGACGCCATCAAGATAACAGGGGCCGGGGATGTGGTGGCGGACTGGATGATCTCCCTGCTGGGCAATACCACTAACCCCTATGTCATCATGGCAGTGTTCTTCATTATTCCATTCATTCTGACTCAGGTGATGTCCAATCTGGCAACCGTGACTATTTTCATTCCATTGGTAGCAGCTGCCTGTGTAAAGATTGGGGTGGACCCAAGGGCGGCTGTGATGGGCGTGCTCATTGCCAGCTCTACCTCTATCCTGACCCCCATGGCGGCTCCCTGCCAGATCATGATCATGGGGCCGGGCGGGTATTCACTAAAGGATTATCTGAAATGCGGAACACCTTTGGCGGTTATGATCACCATTGTCTGCATTTTTACACTGCCTATCATGTTTCCGTTTTATTAATGAAGAATGAGGTGACCATTATGAAGATTACTGGTTTGGAGATCATTCCGGCAAGCAAATATTTATTTATCAGGATCAACACGGATGAGGGGATCCACGGTACGGGCGAGGCCGGGGCCTGGGGCTTTTTAGACGGAGTGGAGGGAGTGCTGAGACGTTTTGAGAGCTATCTTCTGGGCAAAAATCCATTTCAGATCGAGCACCACTGGAATTATCTGTACCGCAGCATGTATTTCAGGGGATCGGTGATCATGAGCGCCCTGTCCGCCATTGATATTGCGTTCTGGGATATCAAGGGTAAGGCGTTGGGCGTGCCGGTTTACGAACTGCTGGGAGGAAAATGCCGGGATAAAGTCAGAAGCTACGAGGCGGTTTTCTGCTATACGCCGGAGGAGATGGCTGAATTTTGCGTGAACTTAAAACAGAAGGGATATGACGCGGCCCGTCTGATGATCACAGGTGATATCACCAGAACCCAGGCGGACCGGTCATCCAGTATTTATAACAGCAAGGTGGAAGGTTACATAGAGCGGGTGAGGGCCTGCCGGGAATCGGTGGGGAGGGATTTTGACCTGATCCTGGAATGCCACCGCAGTATGGATCCCTGTGAGGCCATTGCATTTGCAAAAGGGGTGGAGGTTTACAGGCCCCTGTTTCTGGAGGACCCGATCCCCCCGGACAGCCCGGAGGCCATGGCGGATGTTGCCAAGGGCACAAGTATTCCGGTGGCAACAGGAGAGCGCTTTATCAATATCCAGGAGTTTGAAACAATTCTCCAGAAGCGGGCTGCCAGATACCTCCGGCCGGATGTCTGCGCCCTGGGCGGCCTGACTCCCTCCAAAAAGGTGGCGGCCATGGCGGAGGCGAACTATGCCAAAATCGTGCCTCACAATCCATTGGGTCCGGTTTCCACTGCGGCCTGCCTGCAGCTGGACGCGGCCATCCCCAATTTTGCCATCCAGGAGTTCCCATCCTTCTATCACCAGGGAAATGAGGCGGAGATGACCACCGAACCTTTCCGGGAGGAAGATGGATACATTGTGATCCCGGATGCACCGGGAATCGGAATTGAACTGGCGGAGAACCTTACGGAGAAGTTCCCGCCCAGACAGAGAAGCATTTCCGCACAAACTGCCTATGATGGCGGGGTGTATGACGTATAATGGAACAGGTTCCCAAAATCCTCATACTATAATATCAAACAACATATTAGTTAAGGATAGCTATGAACAACGACCCCAGAGGAACCATCGTCCGGCAGGGAAATGCCCTGCGTATTGATAATGCATTTGTGGAGGACAGCTCCTGTATCAACAATTCGAACGGAACCATATTGATCTCTTACTCCATGCCGGAAGCCGGACAGATGGTTTCCATCCAGACCTTACAGCTGAATATAAACAGAAATACAGTTATTATAAATTCTTTTGGACAGAGTGTGGGTCTGTGCCGGATCCAGCCAGGAATGTGGATCAATGCCATTTTTTCTTCCCGCATGACAAGAAGTATCCCGCCTCAATCCAATGCGTTTATGATTGTTGTGCGGAGCAGGATCCAGGAGACTTCTGTGACAACAGACCGTATTGCGGATGTGGATGCATGCAATGGCTTTATTTACACCGGAAACCGCGGTGATATAAACAGCCAGATCAGATTCAGTGTTCCCAACACCACGCCGATCACAGACCGCGCAGGGAGACCTATCAGTATCCATTCTCTCCGTCCCGGCCAGATGGTCAGGATCACCCATGCCAACTTTATGACGGCAAGTATTCCCCCGCAGACGACCGCGTATAGGATTCAACTGATTTAAAAGTGGTTTAAATATTCATTCCCGGTAAGGATTCCTTCTGGCCGGGAATGTTTTTCTTTTCTTGGCAAATGATTATCTGTGGGAGCGGTTTTTGAACCGCTCTCGTGCTGTTTCCAGCCATACATAATTGAGCTGCTAAGACAGATAATATCATTATGAAGAAATATAATATTTGCAAAAAACATTGTAAGGGACATGAAACATTGACCAAAGAAACGCCGGCCAACGAAACATGAAAGAATTATCAATCGGAACCCATCTTTCAGTTGCCAAAGGATACGCCGCTCTGGCAAAGGACGCGGTCCAAATCGGTGCCAATACATTCCAGCTGTTCATCCGCAATCCCCGGAGAGCCAGGGCAAAGGAGTTAAAACCGGGGGAGATCGAGACATTCCTGGACATTTTGCAAAAGCACGGATGGAGCTGATGCCGGGAAACCTGTACAATCTTCATCCGGGCAGCCGTCTGGACCAGCCTCTGGACAGCGCCATTGAACAGATCACCCAGGGGCTGAACCATGTGATGTTCCCGGACATGAAGACAACGGTGCTGTTAGAAACCAGGTCCGGGAAGGGAAGCGAGGTGGGGAGAAGGTTTGAAGAACTGAAGGAGATATTGGACCGGGTGGTCCAAAAGGATCAAATCGGGGTTTGCATGGATGCCTGCCACATGTGGGATTCGATGACCGTATCTTTCGCCTGGATATTTTGTGGCGGGCATGGAAAGAAGTACGAGTAAACAAGGGAAGTGCTGGAATAGATGGCATTACCTTTGAGATGATTGAGGAATACGGAGTAGAAGAATACTTGTTGGATATTCAAGAGGATTTGCAGAATAAGGAATACAGACCTAAACCGGTGAAAAGCTACGGAAAAAGTAACAGCGGGGCAGCCTGGTTCGGCCTGGAGGACTCGCTTAGGGCATCCTCCGAGCCGTGGATACGCCAACGGATTTATGCCAAGCTCAATGGGAAGTTAAAGGAACAGGAATAAAACACAGGCCGGATCCAATTGAGGAACCGGCCTGCCAAAAAGGAATGCAAAAATGTGCGGTGGCTTATTATTTTAACTTGCTGATTTCCTTATCAATATCTGATGGTGAAACCAGACCGATTGATTTGGATAATACCTCGCCGCGCTTGAAGTAGATAAGGGTGGGAACACTCATTACCTGGAAGCGGGCTGCCAGGTCCATCTCCTCATCAATATCTACTTTATAAAAATGTACGTCTGAAAATTTGTCCGCCGCCCGTTCTATGACAGGACCCAGCATCTTACAGGGGCCGCACCAGGTTGCAAAGAAATCCACAACCACCAGCTCGTCATCAGCGTTTACAGCCTGCTCAAATTCATCCTTGTTCAAATGTTTCAATTCCATAGTTATTACCTCCAGGTTTTCTCTTTTTTGTGATTTGCTCTATTGATTATAGGATACCACATTTTGTACTTGTGTTATGTGATAAAAATCACCGAACATTCATTCTTTAATCTTATATATAAGCTTGTAATGTTAAGCTGCTCTAATATAAATTAATTTTCCTTTACTGTTTCATAGGGCCAGTCCACAATTTTGCCAAAATCATAGAAATGTTTGTATTCCCAATTCCACCAGCTGGTCTGAAGCACGCTTGTTGCGGATGCCGGTGCGGCAGTGGACCAAAAGGATTGCTTCTGTGTCAGGAAGTCCCTCGGGCTTCCTTTTCTGTAACCAAAAATTGAATAGTTAATACTGTAACTATAGTATATACAGTTATATATGTCAAGGGGATTCTTAACTTTTTTTGAAAAATTTGGTTTAAGGTATAAAAATCCTGCATTCTATGCTATACTTATGCCTAAAGTGGAGAAGTATGCATAGAGATGGAGAATGCTATGTCAGTGAAAGAACAGGACAATAAATATGCCATAGACGTTGCGGACGTGACCAAGGTATATAGATTATATGAGAAACCCATTGACCGTCTGAAGGAATCCATGAGTATTTCCCATAAGAATTACCACCGGGATTTTTACGCGCTGAACCAGCTTTCCTTCAGGGTAAGGAAGGGGGAGACGGTGGGAATCATCGGCACCAACGGTTCCGGCAAATCCACCATATTAAAAATCATTACCGGGGTCCTTACCCCCACCACCGGGGAGGTAAAGGTGGACGGCAAGATATCGGCTCTTTTAGAGCTGGGGGCCGGATTCAATATGGATTATACAGGTATTGAAAATATATATATGAACGGCACCATGATGGGCTACACGAAAAAGGAGATGGACGCCAAGCTTCAGGACATTCTGGAATTTGCGGAAATCGGGGATTTCGTGTATCAGCCGGTAAAGACTTATTCCAGCGGTATGTTTGTACGGCTGGCTTTTGCGTTGGCCATCAATGTAGACCCGGAAATCCTCATTGTAGACGAGGCTCTTTCCGTTGGCGATGTGTTTTTCCAGTCAAAATGTTACCGCAGGATGGAGGAAATCCGCCAGAAGGGGACCACCATCCTCATGGTGACCCATGATATGGGAAGCATTATTAAATACTGTGACCGGGTGGTGCTGCTGAACAAGGGAGAATTCATCGCAGAAGGCCCTGCCGGCCGCGTGGTGGATATGTATAAGAAGATTCTGGCCGGACAGCTGGACTCCTTAAAGGCGGAATTAGAGCGGGAAAGACAGCAGAAGGAGAGCTTGTCAGGGGGAAGCGGGCAGGAAGATACCGGTAATGGGCAACATACCCGAGCAGGAGCGGAAGGAAAGGAAACTGCCCGGAGCCAGGCAGGAGCAGGAACAAAATCCGGCGATGTGGAGATGTCTGATTTTTCCGGCGGTATGGGATTAGAGAGAAGCCGTCTCATGAAGGACCAGCTGACCATTAATTATGACCGTACAGAATACGGGGACGGCCGGGCTGAGATTGTGGACCTGGGTCTTTTTGACGAGAGGGGAAATATCACCAACCTTTTGTTAAAAGGTGAGATGTTTACCATAAAAGAATGGATTCATTTCAATACAGAGATACAGTCCCCTATTTTTACCTATACTATAAAGGATAAAAAGGGTACGGAGCTTACTGGCACCAACACCATGTTTGAAGGCGCCGACATCCAGCCTGTGAAGCGCGGGGATGAGTATGTGGTGGAATTCACCCAGAAAATGACACTCCAGGGCGGGGAGTATCTGCTGAGCATGAGCTGTACCGGATTTGAGCAGGGTGAGCATGTGGTGTACCACCGCCTGTACAACGTGACCAATATTACGGTTATTTCCAATAAAAATACGGTTGGGGTGTATGATATGGAGTCCAAGGTAAAGGCCGAGAAGGTGGAGGCCGGGAATACCCAGGCCGGTAATGCGCGCCCAACTGTGAACGGAGGATTATAACTTTCCATGAAGGATATCAGTTATGAAATATTAGATTTATTCAGACAATATGGAAGCGATCCTGAGGGTATCAGGAAGGCCCTGGACAATCAGTCCAGGCCTGAGGTGCTCCACGCACTGTCTGATATTAGGGAAAATCTTGTGGAGTGGATGGATTATACGGGCCGCGGGGAAGTGCTTCAGATTGGCTCAGGCTATGGCGTTCTGACAGGACTGCTGGCCTCCAGGTGCGCTCATGTGACGGTCATGGACGAAGCGGATGAAAACCTGGCCGTAAATCAGGAGCGCAACAAGGCTTACAGCAATATCACATATGGCTTTAAGACGGGGACGCAGGCGGGACAGCCGGATCCGGCCTTTGACCTTGTGTTCATCGGCGGACTCAGGGAGGGGCAGGAAATACGGGATGCCGTTACCCTTGGCGCATCCTTTCTGAAGCAGGAAGGCCGCCTGGTGATTGCGTGTGAAAATGCATTGGGGCTCAGGTATCTGGCAGGAGGAAACCATGAGGAAGGCTTCTGCACCAGAAAACAGGCGGAGGATGCCTTCCGGGAGGCAGGACTTGTCCGGGCGGATTTCTATTATCCGGTGCCTGACCACAGAATGCCCATATCAGTCTACTCAGACCGGTATCTGCCGGGAAAGGGAGAAATCACCAGCCCGGCTGTGTCCTATGACAGTCCCCGGTATGCCTGCCTCAATGAGGAGGAAGTGTATGACCGGCTGATCGAGGAAAATGACTTTGGCCGGTTTGCCAATTCCTTCCTGATGATTGCCTCCAGGGGAGGAGGACAGGAGAAAACTATTTTCGCAAAGTATAACCGTACCAGGAAGGAAGAATTCCGGATTCGCACCAGCATACGGGAAGCGGACGGAGAGCGCCGGGTGGAGAAGGCCGCTCTGAGCGGTGGGGGAAGCCTCCACATCTGTTCACTGAGAGAGAAATGCCTGCGGTTAAGACAGCTGAATCCCAGGGTCAGAATCCTGGAGCCGGCGATATCCGGGGACGGCAGCAAGGTGGAGTTCTGTTTTCTGGAAGGCATCACCCTGGCAGAACGTCTGGGCCAGGGCATCAGAGACGGCAGAGCGCCTGTGGAGGACATTAAGGCAGCGCTTCAGTTTCTCTATGATGTGACGGAGGACCAGATTGTTCCGTTTTCCGTGACGCCGGAGTTTACCCGGACCTTTGGGCCGGTTCCGGATTTTGATGATTTTTCTTATAAAGTAAGCAACATTGACGGGCTCTTTGAGAATCTGATGATTACAGAAACGGACGGGGATGAGCAGCTGTACTGTCTGGATTACGAGTGGGTCTTTGATTTCCCGGTTCCTGCCCGTTTTGTACAGTACCGCAATCTGGCTTATTTCTATTATAAATACCGGGGCTTGATGTCATATACTGACCTGGAGGAATTTTTACAGGAGTTTGGCATAGGAAGTGAGATGGCATCTGTGTACGCGTCCATGGAGGATTCCTTCCAGTCCTATGTCCATGGGGACGCTGTCCAGGGATACCTGGTGAATTACCGGCAGAAAGTCACGACCCTGGCTGAGCTTAAGGAGACAGACCGGGCCCTCTCACAGGCAAAGGACCGTATCAGCCAGCTTCAGGCAGAGGTGGAGGAAAAGAACCTTCAGATTCGCAAAGAGCAGGAGGTACAGCGCCTTACCAATAACCATGTGGCAAATCTGGAAGTGATGATTAAGGACCTGCGCCATGAAATCGACGAGCTGGGCAAGCTGGCAACCTATCTCAACGGGCATGAAGCCCTTGTGTTCAAAGCCCGGCGCAGGCTGGGAGCCCAGGTCAACAAGGCATTTCCAAGGGGCACGCGCAAACGCAAGATACTCAACTATTGTTTTAATACAGTGAAGCATCCGGTGCGTTACGGCAGGCTGTACGCCACCAAAGAGGGACGCAACCAGATAGACGGCGATTTTAAGATTGGTGAGGAATATCTCAAATACGGCAGACTGGTATTTCCCCAGGTGCCGGGCAGGGGTGGATATACAGACGCGGGCAGCGGCGCGGAAACATGGGACGGACCGATGGTTTCTATCGTGATTCCCTGTTATAACCAGGTCCACTATACCTATGCGTGCCTCCAGTCCATCCTGGAGTTTACAAAGGATGTCACCTATGAGGTCATCATTGCCGACGACGTGTCAGCCGATGCGACGGCAGAGCTGAACCGGTATGTGGATGGACTTGTAATCCGCAGAAATGAGACAAACCAGGGTTTCCTGCGCAACTGCAACCAGGCGGCAAAGGCTGCCAGGGGAAAATACATCATGTTCCTCAATAATGACACCAAGGTGACAGAAGGCTGGCTTTCCTCCCTGGTGAACCTGATTGAGTCCGATTCTTCCATCGGCATGGTCGGATCCAAGCTGGTGTACCCGGACGGACGCCTCCAGGAAGCAGGAGGCATTATCTGGAGTGACGGTTCCGGCTGGAACTACGGCCGTCTGGATGATCCGGACAAGGCAGAATACAATTATGTAAAGGATGTGGACTATATATCGGGGGCTGCCATCCTGCTGAGCACGGCTCTGTGGAAGCGGATTGGCGGATTTGACGAGCGGTTTGCCCCGGCTTACTGCGAGGATTCGGATCTGGCTTTTGAGGTGAGAAAGGCCGGATACAGGGTTGTCTACCAGCCTCTCTCCAAGGTGATCCACTTTGAGGGTGTTTCCAACGGTACGGATGTAAACGGAACAGGTCTGAAACGCTACCAGGTGGAGAACAGTAAAAAGCTGAAGGAAAAATGGGCGGAGGAATTTAAAAAGCAGTGTGTCAACACCGGAAATCCCAATCCATTCAGGGCCAGGGAGCGCAGCCAGGGAAAGAAAATCATCCTGGTGGTGGACCACTATGTGCCCACCTTTGACAGGGACGCGGGCTCCAAGACAACCTACCAGTACTTGAAAATGTTTCTGAAAAAGGGTTATGTGGTGAAATTTCTGGGAGATAATTTCCTTCATGAGGAGCCCTATACCACTACCCTTCTGCAAATGGGAATCGAGGTTCTCTACGGGGACACATACGCGGCAGGTATCTGGGACTGGTTAAAGACAAATGGAGACGAGATATCATTTGCATACCTGAATCGTCCCCATATTGCCGCCAAGTATGTGGATTTTATAAAAGATTACACCAATATGAAGGTGATTTATTACGGACATGACCTGCACTTCCTTCGTCTGGGAAGGGAATATGAGCTGACCGGCGATATCAACGTCAAGAGGGAGGCGGATTACTGGAAATCCGTGGAGCTGACCATGATGCACAAGGCGGCTGTTTCTTATTATCCTTCTTATGTGGAGATCAACGCCATTCACGCCATCGACGGAAGCATTCCCGCAAAGGCCATTACGGCGTATGTCTATGACACCTTCCTGGATAACATACAGGATGACTTTGCAGAGAGGGAAGGACTGCTGTTTGTAGGCGGTTTCGCCCATCCGCCCAATGCGGATGCGGTGCTGTGGTTTGCCAGGGAAATATTCCCTCTTATACGCAGGGAACTGCCGGATGTGAAATTCTATGTGGCAGGCTCCAAGGTGACAGATGAAATCAAGGCCCTGGAGGAGACGGAAGGCGGAATCATCATCAAAGGTTTTGTGAGCGAGGAGGAGCTGGCGCAGCTCTACGGCCAGTGCAGAGTGGTGGTGGTGCCGCTGAGATACGGGGCCGGCGTGAAGGGCAAGGTAGTGGAAGCCATTTACAACGGAGCCCCCATTGTGACCACATCCACAGGGGCAGAGGGAATTCCCTTTGCGGACACAGTGCTGGAGATAGAGGACCAGGCAGAATCCTTTGCCAGAAAGACCGTGGAATTATATCAGGACAAGGAACGTTTAAACCAGCTTTGCCACAGGACCCAGGATTATATAAAGAAGCACTATAGCCTGGATGGAGCCTGGAAGGTGGTAGAGGGGGACTTTCGTTGATTCCTCAGGGGCGCGTGGGGCGCCGCACAGCCAGCATGCCCGGACAACGCAACCGCGCTCCCGCTCAGTCTGTGCTGGCAAAATTAAGGTATAACGATGTCCGCCGGGGGAGAAATAGTATAGGAGGAAATGTTAATGCAGGCTATTTTGTTGGCCGGCGGTCTGGGGACCAGGCTTCGCAGTGTGGTGAGCGACCGGCCCAAGCCAATGGCGTTGATTGAAGGGAAGCCTTTTATGGAATATGTGACCCGTGAGCTGGTCCGCCATGGGGTTACGGATATTGTCTTTGCCGTGGGATATAAGGGGACTATGGTGGAGGAGCATTTCGGTGATGGGGCTGCTTTTGGGTTTCATGCTGATTATGCCTATGAGGAGACGCTTCTGGGTACGGCAGGGGCCATAAAGAATGCGGGCAGGTTTATTACAGAGGATCGTTTTTATGTGCTGAATGGGGATACATTTTACCAGATTGACTATACACGGCTCCTGAGACAGCAGGACAGCCAGAATTTGGATATGGCTCTGGTACTGCGCAGGGTGCCCGACGTTTCGCGGTACGGCCAGGCGGTTTTGGACCGGGATGGATTCCTGATCGGGTTTAATGAAAAGACAGAGGATGCCGGGGAAGGGACGATCAACGGAGGCATTTACCTTATGAAACAGCGACTGCTGGATGAAATACCGGAGGGAAAGGTGTCGCTTGAAAATGACATGATACCCAGGTGGCTGTCAGAGGGAAGGCGTCTGGGAGGCTTTGTCAATGACGGGTATTTTATTGACATTGGCATTCCGGAGGCGTATTTCCAGTTTCAGAAGGATGTAAAGAATAAGGTGGTCATTTGACAGCCTAAACGAAAGACAGAGAGAGGAGACACATATGGTTATCAGAGGAAGGGCGCCTTTAAGGGTCAGCTTTGGAGGCGGCGGTACGGATGTGGCACCATTCTGCGAGGAGCAGGGAGGAGCCATCATCGGCAGCACCATCAATAAATATGCCTACTGTTCCATTGTGCCCAGGGAGGACGACCAGATTGTGGTTCATTCCCTGGACTTTGACATGACAGTGAAATATAATACAAGCGAAAATTATGTGTATGACGGAAAACTGGATTTGGTGACGGCGGCCCTTAATGCCATGGGCATTGACCAGGGCTGCGAAGTGTACCTTCAGTGCGACGCTCCTCCCGGCTCCGGCCTTGGAACCTCGTCCACCGTCATGGTGGCCATGCTCACTGCCATGGCCCGCTGGAAGGGTGTGATGATGGATGCATATGCCCTGGCGGACCTGGCTTATCAGGTGGAACGCCTGGATTTAAAGATTGACGGAGGATACCAGGACCAGTATGCGGCTACCTTCGGAGGCTTCAATTTTATTGAATTCCACGGACGCAACAATGTGGTGGTAAATCCTCTGCGCATTAAAAAGGACATCATACACGAGCTCCAGTATAATCTCCTTCTCTGCTATACCGGAAAAATTCATGTCTCTGCCAATATCATCAAGGACCAGGTGCAAAACTATGAGAAAAGGGATGCCTTTGAGGCCATGTGTGAGGTAAAGGCCCTGGCCTATGCCCTGAAGGATGAGCTGCTAAAGGGAAATCTCCACAGCTTTGGCAAGCTTCTGGACTATGGCTGGCAGAGCAAGAAGCGCATGAGCAGCAAGATAACAAATCCGCAGATTGACCAGCTGTATGATGAGGCTCTGAAGGCAGGCGCCCTGGGAGGCAAACTTCTGGGAGCAGGCGGAGGCGGTTACCTTCTCATGTACTGCCCTTACAATGTGCGCCACAAGGTGGCTGCCCGCATGGAGCAGGCAGGCGGACAGCTGGCGGACTGGAATTTTGAACTGCGCGGCGCCCAGAGCTGGGTGGCGGATGAATCCAGATGGCAGTATGACCAGGTGAAGGTCCATATGCCCAATGGCGAGTACAGGTTTAACATTTAATGTTAAATTCCGGGCGTGGATTGAAACAAGGAATCTAACATACAGGATGGATGTGCAATGGAGCGAGTTGTTTTTTTGGACCGGGATGGGACTCTGAATGAGGAAGTACACTATCTGCACAGGACTTCGGAGCTGAAGCTCCTTCCGGGAGTGCCGGAGGCGCTGCGGATGCTTAGGGAGGCCGGGTACCGTCTGGTGGTGGTTACCAATCAGGCGGGAGTGGCCAGAGGGTATTATGGCGAGGAGGACGTGAGGAACCTTCATGTTTATATGAACCATATCCTGGAGGGCCAGGGGGCGTCCATTGACGCATTTTACTACTGTCCCCATCATCCGGAGCACGGAACCGGCCCATATAAGAAGGAGTGCAGATGCCGCAAGCCTGGGACCGGCATGTTTGAGGCGGCCGCACAGCGGTTTGAGATAGATAAGCCCCATTCCTTTATGATAGGAGATAAACTGCTGGATGTGGTAGCCGGCAATAGCTACGGTCTCACCACCATTTTGGTGGGAACCGGTTATGGTAGCGGGATACGCAGCCAGGAGGAGAAGGAGGGGCTCTCTCCGGTATATGATTACTACGCGGAGGACCTTGTAAAAGCAGCTCAGTGGATTATTGAGAAAGGACAGGCGGACTAAGGATGAGAGAGATGGAATATCTGGAGGAACTGACCAGCCGGTATCCGGTTCTGGAGGCAGTGAAGGGCGATGTGCTGGCCGCGTATGAAATACTGCGGGATTGTTACGCAGGCGGCGGCAAGGTAATGATAGCGGGAAACGGCGGAAGCTGTGCGGACAGCGAACACATTGTGGGAGAACTGATGAAGGGATTTGCAAAACGCCGCCCGGTGTCCGGCGAATTTGCGGCTGCGCTTAAGAAAGCAGACGAAAAGCGGGGGGAAGAGCTGGCATCCTGCTTACAGGGTGGTAAACTTGCAGGAGACGCCGGCGCAGGCGATATCCTTCTTCTGGATGTAACTCCACTGTCTCTGTCCATCGAGACCATGGGAGGTATTGCAACTCGTCTGATCGAGCGTAACACCACAATCCCGACCAAGAAGAGCCAGATCTTCTCCACAGCAGCAGATAACCAGACTGCAGTAGATATCAACGTAGTACAGGGTGAGCGTCAGTTCGCGAAAGACAACAAATCCCTCGGCCAGTTCCGTCTGGATGGAATTCCGCCAGCAAGAAGAGGCGTTCCGCAGATCGAGGTTACCTTTGATATCGATGCCAACGGTATCGTAAATGTATCTGCAAAAGACCTGGGAACAGGAAAAGAGCAGCACATCACCATCACCGCAGGCTCTAACATGTCCGACAGCGAGATCGACAAAGCAGTCAAAGAAGCTGCTGAGTTCGAGGCTCAGGATAAGAAACGAAAAGAAGCAATCGACGCAAGAAACGATGCAGACTCCATGGTATTCCAGACCGAGAAAGCAATCGAGGAAGTCGGCGACAAGCTTGATGCAAACGACAAAACAGCAGTAGAAGCTGACCTGAACGCACTGAAAGATCTCATTGCAAAATGCAATCCGGAAGAGATGACCGATGCACAGGTAGCTGATCTGAAAGCAGCTCAGGAAAAACTGATGACAAGCGCTCAGAAACTGTTTGCAAAACTGTATGAGCAGCAGGGCGGAGCAGCAGGCGCTGGTGCTGGAGCAGCAGGTGCAGGCCCGGATATGGGAAATGCCGGAGCAGCAGGCGGCCATGACGACGATGTCGTAGACGCTGACTACAAAGAGGTTTAATTTTCGGCATGTCACACTCCGTGAAAATACCGACTGTGAGTTGAAACAATAAGTAAATAAACGCAAAAAGCCCTGTGAGGCGAATGTTTGCAGGGGACGGAAAATACATTCCGCCCCCTGTATTTATGCTGGTATTGCTTTCGGAAAAGTGCTATACTGGAGCGTGCGGAAAAACATTTCTGCAAAGATGAAATTTGTGGAACAGAAATGAAAAGGTGAACATAAATGGCAGAAAAAAGAGATTATTACGAGGTCCTCGGCGTAGACCGCGGAGCGGACGATGCAACATTAAAAAAAGCATACCGTAAACTGGCCAAGAAATACCATCCGGATATGAACCCGGGCGACAAAGAGGCCGAGGCAAAATTTAAAGAGGCGACAGAAGCCTATGGCGTGCTGAGTGATCCGGACAAACGGCGTCAGTACGATCAGTTTGGCCACGCTGCATTTGAAAACGGCGGTGGCGGCGCAGGAGCCGGCGGATTCGGCGGCTTCGACTTTGGCGGCGGAGATATGGGTGATATCTTCGGCGATATTTTCGGCGACCTGTTCGGTGGCGGCGGAAGCAGAAGAAGAGCAAACAATGGACCGATGAAGGGAGCAAACCTCCGCGCTGTTGTCCACATTACGTTTGAGGAAGCTGTTTTCGGATGCCAGAAAGAGCTCGAGATCAACCTGAAGGATACCTGTACAACGTGCCACGGAACCGGCGCAAAACCAGGAACTTCACCGGAGACATGCTCCAAATGTAACGGAACTGGTCAGATTACGTACACACAGCAGACCATGTTCGGCTCTGTGAGAAACGTGACGACCTGTCCGGATTGTAACGGAACCGGAAAAATCATCCGTGATAAATGTACCGCATGCCACGGCACGGGCTATACATCCAGCAGAAAACGCATTCAGGTCAATATTCCGGCCGGAATCGACGATGGACAGAGTATCCGGATCCGTGAAAAAGGTGAGCCGGGTGTAAACGGCGGACCGAGAGGAGATCTGCTTGTCGAGGTTCAGGTAACCCGTCATCCGATCTTCCAGAGACAGGATATGAACATCTTCTCTACCGCACCGATTACATTTGCACAGGCAGCACTCGGCGGTGATGTGAAGATCAGCACCGTTGACGGAGATGTTCTCTATACCGTAAAACCGGGAACTCAGACCGATACCAAGATCCGTCTGAAAGGAAAAGGCGTTCCATCTCTCCGAAACAGCAATGTACGCGGCGATCACTATGTAACACTTGTTGTTCAGACACCGACCAGGCTGAACGAAAAAGCAAAAGAAGCCCTTCGTGCCTTTGATGAAGCTTGCGGAAACCGTCAGGTGCCAGAAGCAAAAGCAGCCGATGGTGAGAATACCGCAGAACAGCCGAAGAAGAAAAAAGGGTTTATGGATAAGGTGAAGGAAGCGTTTGAGGATATTGATAAATAAAAAATCTATCTGTTTTTGTTCTCATTCGGACAAAATTTCTCACAGACTTGAGCATGTAGAATATGAAAAGTCTTTTCCAACACGCTCTAATATGAAAGAAATAGAAAATATGAGATAAATGAAAAGAAGAACCTGCAGGAGAAACAGGTTCTTCTTTTTTGACAAAATTTAAAAATACAGAATATTCAGAAAATTGCAAATATTGATCTAAATCAAGAGAATGATGAGATGTGAAAAACTGTTCATGATATAATTAACAAAATTGCATAGGAATAAAAAAGATTGATGTTATGTAATGTAAAATAAAAAGGCAGAAAGGAAATAGAGCGGTTGGAAAATGAAAATACAGAAAAACAGGAGTTCTTCAAAACTTATTTAGGTATCAAAAATAAAAATGTGCTGAGCAGTCTGGAACAAATGGCGTATGTCTGGAAGGTGAAAGATAAGGAAGTTATCATTCGAGAAGGGGAACCGCTGCCATGCGTTCCTTTTCTGGTATCGGGCATTGTAAAAGGGTATTGTGAAAGCAAGGGAGATGGAAAAGAGCATGTTTCCTGCTTTGGTTATTTAAAAGGAGACATTGTTGTAGGAATTTCCAATTTATCCGTAAATGTGAAATCACTTTTGACGATAGAATCAATCAGTTCGTGTACCATGCTGTGCGTCCCGATACCAGAATTGTTGAAGTTGATTGAGCAATCGCCGGAAATGATGCGTTTATATAACCGTGCACTCAGCCTTGCATATAAAAAGCTAATTGAACATGAGGATATTGTTACAAACCACAGGGCAAAGGAACGATATCAATATTTTGTTGATACCTATCGGGATCTGGTAGACGTTGTGAGTAAGAAAGATATCGCTTCCTATCTGCATTTATCGCCGGAGAGTCTGAGCCGTGTCCTGAAAAGCTATAAGGAAGAAAAATAGAAAAACGAATCGAAAAGTGATGCGCGCTGAGCGGAAAAATTTAATCAAATCAAGGAAATCCCTGTTTTCATTGAGGAAAGCAATAAGCAGTGAGGCGGGGAATTGCGTGAATCAGGAGGGGAAAGCCCCTTATAAGAGAGAAGACGGCAGATCTAAAAAAAGCAGATCATAAAGTACAAAAAAGAAATGGAAGGGGAAGAAAAATGGCATTTTTAGATGGAGTAAAAGGAAAAATTTCAAAAGCAGGATATTCAACTATGCAAAAAGCAAAGGATTTGTCGGAGATTACGAAACTGAATATGGCGGTTTCTGAATCAGAGACGAAAATCAATGAAATCTACAGTGAAATAGGATATAAAGTTTACTGTGCATATCGGGAAAATCCGCTGGAAGAAGTCAAAGAGGAAATTGGCCAGATCCGGGAGCTGGAAGAGGCTATGGAAGCATGCAAACTGCAGATCCAGGCAATCAATGCAATGAACAGCTGCCCGCGCTGCGGTGCAAAAATCAAACCGGAAATGATGTTCTGCAGCAGCTGTGGAATGAAACTGCAGAGTGAAGAACAGGAAACGGTGGAAGAAGAACAGGAACGGCCGGCTTTTTGCAGTGAATGCGGAGCACCGCTGGAACCGGATATGAAATTCTGTACGGTTTGTGGACATAAAGTTGACGAGTAAAATCGAGAGCGTGTTTGAAAAAGCAAAGCACAGAAGAGAAGATCAAATCAGACAGCAAAAAGATAAATGATCCAAAATAGGGAGGTGGATTTTGGATCATTTATTGCAAAGAAAAAAGATTTGTGGATAAAAAGGGACAGGAGAGGAAAACAAGTATGAAAAAATGCCCGGTATGTGGAAAAGAGTGGTCAGATGCGACAAGATTTTGCGGAAGCTGTGGAGCAAAACTGGAGGATGGAAATATTGTAGTGCCAGATATAGTGCCGGATGATGGGAAAGAGGAGCAGAGAAAAAAAACAGAGCCGGTCAAACCGAGTGTGAAAAAAACGATAGAACCTGTCAGACCGAAAACGGGGGAAACAGCAGAAAATAAAAAGATAGCAGAAGAAAAAGAAGAAGAAAAAAACACAGCTGAACGTAAAAGAGCAGAATACAATAAATCGGACGCCGTGCTGCCGGTAAAACGCAGAAAAAAAGGATGGAAAATTGCGACAGCACTTGGCCTGACTGCAATAGTGGCAGTCGGAGCAGTAGTTTTCTGTGTGAAGTCCGGGGAAAACATGGAACACCCATTTGTAGAATTATATGGGGACAGTTATGAAATTCTCACGAAAGAAAAACTGGGACATACCATAACCATTACAGACAATGGGCTGGACTGGCTGGGCGATGCCGTAATGCAGCTTTCACCGGATCGAAAATATCTCTATTATATGGAAAACTATGATATTTCGACGGGAACGTCCAGACTCTACCGGTGTGAATATCAGAAGTTGTCCAAAAAAGAAGAAAAAAATGAGAAATATAAAACAAAAGTTGCGGCAAATGTCAGAGTTTTTTATCCGCTGGAAGATGGAAAACTCCTTTATATCGACAAGGATTCCGAGCTGTTTTGTTATGACGGGGAAGTATCTGTGAAGATTGCAGATTCACTGCAGGGATATTATCAGCTCAAAGACGGAACGGGACTCGTTTATACGAAGGGAAACGCTGACGAAGGATTTGATGTCTGTGGCGTAAGCTATAACAATCCAACGGAAGAAGTATTTCTGGCGGATGGGATGACCGATGTTATGCTGGCAGATGATCAGGAGCATATTTTGTGCAGACGATATGACGGTCAGTCAGAGGATGATCAGCTTGTTTTTCTAACATCTTTTGAGGAAGAGACAAAAGAGCTGGGAACACCAGTCAGTGATATGTATGCATGGGAAAATGGCGCGGTTTATTACTTTGCTTCCGGCGAGAATACAGAATGTGAACTGGAAGACTTCGTGATTGACAGCAGAGGAAACACGGAACAGTGGCAGGAATTACAAAAAGAGGCGGAATCATATCATCCTGTTCCAACGGAGTGTCAAAGTCTTTATGAATATAAAGATGGTGAAATAAAACAGATTACAGCCAATGACATTAATAATGCCGGACTTTATAGGGGAAATAGCGTACTATACCTGGATGTAAAGAAAATGGAGCCGGTAGATTTAGCAGAAGTGAAGGATGCAGATTATATGATTGACCTTTTAGATCAGAGAATATATGAGCAGGGAATGTATGTTAAACCAACGAGCAGGAAAAATTCCATTCACATCATAGGAGAAGTTGCGAAAAAAATTGAAGACATAGATGAGGAAGGAGAAAACTTCTGGATCTATGCAAACGAAACAGATCTGTTCCTGGAAAGCGGATCTGATTTCTGGCACGCCGCAATCAAAAATGATGAAGTCAGCGATCTGGAAGAGATGCCGGAAGGCTATGTAAAATCTGTTACGCCAACAGAGATTTATTATACAAGCAATTTCTACACGGAAGGGGACAATGCGTACTACGATGTCAACGTGATAGAAAATGGAAAAAGCAGATGCCTTGCAAAAGAAGTGCTGGAAGACTATGTCAAGATTTACGAAGATGGAACAGTCATGGCTTACACGGATCGGAATTCCGATGGAGAATATGAACTTTCCATTTTTGATAAAAAAGGAAATAAGACAAAAATTGCAGATGGAGTCACGAAGGCGATTCGGGAAGAGGATGGAGATATTGTGTATGACAGCCGGCATGATCTGATGCTTTATCAAAAGGAAGAAAGTGAGCGGATTGGAATCGGTATAGTAGATTTCTGGTATGCGGATGAAATGAAAACGGAACAGAATTTCCGGCTGGACTGGTGAGAAGAGATCCCTATTACCTATTGTGGAAAGCAGAGTAGCAGTGTCCTTACAGAGTAAGAGAGTGCAAAAAATCTGGAAAATTATATTAGGACTCTATTCAGAAGTAAAGATACGATGAGAGAAAAAGGAGTAGAGAATATATGAAAAAAGCAGGAAGCCGAATTTTGATCATTACTTTTGGAATTATGGCGGCCATAGCAATTTTATATCCATGGAAGTTTGTTCCGGAATATGGAATACTCCAGATGACGGAATCAGGGGAAAAAGCTGGAAAAACAGCGGAAAGCCAGGAGTCCGATGAGGAATATATGCAGGTGGCAGATCGTGCAGTCGAAGCATTATTTACAGGAGATACCGATACGCTTCTGAGCCTGTTGCCGGAGCGGTATTTTGGCCAATATGGGGAAACGTTACAGTGGATCATAGAAAATGCAGTGGAAGAGGAATTTCAGAAACTGCAAGATGAAGTTGGGGATATACAAATTACCCATTGGCCAGTCAGATCAGAAAAACAGTCCGAAGGCAACATGGAAAAAATAAAAAGTCATTATGGAGAAGAAGGAGATACGGTCACCGATGCAAGAAATGTGTTTGTGGAAGTGAGTGCATCTGGCATAGAACCGGAAGAAATGGAGATAGCGGTTGTTGAAATTGACGGAAAATGGTATCTCGACTTTGAGGGTTGGGACGATGGATCGGAAGAAAACTATGACGACGAAGACGACGACGAAGAAGATGATGATGATGAAGACGATATAAGTTCAAATGCGGAGACGTCTCATACATTGGAAAATATGAAATTTTCTGATGCAAGAGAATTTCAGGATGGACTTGCCTTTGTAAGAATTCACGGAAAGGGGGAATCTTACAAAGGCTTTCTGGATAAAAAGGGAAAGTTAAAGTTTTATATACCTTTTGATGAAGATGCAATTGATGCAGATATTTATCGGTACGATGTGAATTTTAATAATGGTTATAACTGGTTCGTCTATGACAATATTTTTTATGTGATTGACACGGATGGAATGATAAAAAGCCAGTATGATGCAGACAAAGTGGCAGATTACGGCGGTGGTTATACCTGGCTGGAGGAGGAAGAAAATGTATCCTGGGATGATGCCGGGTTTTGGAAATATACACTGTATAGTCCGGAAGGGGGTGAAGTGTGTGATTATACAGTCAGCAATCAGGACCTGGAAAATCTGAGCTTTAAAAGATCCTACATGGGTGATGGAAAATTTCTGTATAAAAAAATGGACGGTACGAAAGAAGTCTGTGTTCTGGTTGAGCCGGAACTGGGAAAAGAAACAGAGTTAAACGTTTCGTTTGACAAAGCAGAAGAACATGGAATGCGGGACGGACTTATCATAGAAACGGGCGCAATGGACGATGGATATTGGGCAGGGGATGAAAATCCGTTTCATATTACAGTGATCGGGAATGGAGAAGAAAAAGAAATTGAAATCCCGAGTCAGTATCTTGGCCCGTTTGGCGGATATCCGACTCTGCTCGACTGGACAAAAAAATATGCACTTTTTACGGTAAGACAGGACGACCAGGACATTTATTTTTTGTGTGATCTGGAGACAGGCGATATCAAAAAATATACAGGAAAGTATGCGCCGTATTTTAAATATTATTCCACTACAACAAGCTGCATCGAGGATAATGTTCTTGCACTTTCCATGTATGGGGAAGATAATCAGTTTTATGTCTGCCTGATCAATGCGGATACCATGAAAGAAATTGCCGATCCGATTGCCGGAGAATCTTTTTCCATGGAAGATAAGACATTACTGATCGATCAGAAAGAATTGTATGATTTAAGCGGGAATCTGTTATATACCGTTGAGGATGGAAAAAAAGGAGAACTGGTCAGTGATGGAATCCTGCAGGTAACATACAGCGAGGAAGAAAAAGAGACTGTGGATGGTGAGTCGGAATATGTCGAGGTAGATAAGACAGATTATTACGATCTGAAAGGCAAAAAGTTATTTTCGGAAATGGATACAGCAGATAGCAAAATGGTGCCGGAACCATCCGAAGAAGTATAAAAATAGAGCAGAACAGGAGAATTTTCAGATGAAAACAAAAGCAAAATACGTCATTGTAATTCTGTTTTTATGTACGATACCACTATATTTCTGCAGAATGATCGGCTGGAAAGATGATGCCATCCGGCTTTACGATGTGATTCTCTATGGAATGGAAAGCCAGGAAGGAGACTCTTTTGTCGGAGGGATGATCTGGAAACTGATGCAGGAAAGTGTCTTTGAAAATATCAACGCATGGCTGATTGGAACAGCGGCAGTAACGCTTGTGGGATCAGTTCTGGTTACGCTGTTAAATGGAAAAAAGACCTATGTTCTGGCAATTGTATTATCCATCGTGACAAACGGAGGTCTTGCGTGGTCAATGCAACGACTCAGCTGGGGATGGAAAAACAAGGTTGATTATAACGGCCAGATGACAGGAATGCCGCTTCGCATGGAATTTGTGTGGGTGTGGATAGCACTTCATGTTCTGATTCTTATATTTGCACTGTGGGGAATGGTTTCTAAAGAGAAAAGTGCTTCAAAGAAAAGTATTTCAAGAAAAATTGAGCCGGAAAAAATCAAATCAAAAAAAACGGAATCGAAAAAAATCAAGCCGGAAGAAACCGTATCAAAGAACCCGGCAGCTTCGAAGATGCGGTCAGCGTGTCCCTCCTGCGGAAGAATTCCGAAAGAAGGAGAAAAGTTTTGTACGCGCTGCGGATCAAAACTGCAATAAGAGGAGCAGAAAATGAAAAAGGAAATCAAATGTCCCAGGTGCAGACGCAGGATTCAGAAAGAAGATGCCTATTGCCAGTACTGTGGCTGCCATGTGGCGGAAGAAAAAAAGAAGAAGAGAAAAAAGAAAATTCGAAGATTTCTGGTACTTGTCATTGTGATTGTGCTGTTTTTAGGTATCCTGCTTGCCATTGCAGTTGGATCACAGAAGAAGCAAATACAGGGATGGAAAGAAAGACAACTGGAAGAATGGAAACAAAAACAGGAAAAAGTGCAGGCAGATGAAGGTGACCAAAGCCAAAAACAGAACAAGAATCAGAATGGAGAACAGTCGCAGGATAGTCAGGATGTGAAAGAGCCAGGCACAATGAAAAAATGTGCCAATGGGGATACGGTTTATCAGCCGTCGGTAAGTACCGTTTCTTATGATGAAGATACCGGCCTGTTGTACTACGAAAATCTGCTGATTGTTTATCTGATAGAAAACAGCAGCCAGGAAGAGCGGGAAGCACTTGCAGCAAAGGTAGATGGAACGCTGGTTGGAAATATGAGCGGAAGCATGAACGTGATTGAAATCCTGGTGGAGGACACCGCGTATGCGGATCTGGAACAGAAGGCTGAAATTCTGATGGAAGAAGAAAATGTGCTCTACAGTTCGACGGAAATTCCGATGATGATGGAAAATACTGCAGATGAGAATCCATGGGAGGCAGGAGAACAGGATAAAAAGAATAATGACCATAATGAAAGCAAACCAGATGGAAATGACTGGTGGGCAGAGGCAATTGGAGCATTTTCTGCATGGGACTATGTTGATTCCCACGAGCAGGATCTTGCCAATGTGGCGGTCGGCATTATGGATGATGGAGTTGATGCGGAACACGAAGAATTTCAGAAAAACGGCGAAAGTAAAATTCACTGGCTGGAAGATTACAAAGAAAATCTGGCATTTGACCATGGCACACATGTGACGGGATTGATCGGTGCGGAAAATAATCAGGCCGGAATCCGTGGTGTGGCAGATCGGACGGATTTGTATTTTGTGAGCTGGTGGAAAGAAGATCTCTTCAGTACAGGAGAATATGTAAATGTAACAAAACAGATGATTGAAACGATGCTAAGTGAACATACGGCCTGCGTGGTGAATAATTCATGGGCAACTGTGATACAATCCAGAGAGCAGTATTTAAAAGATACGCTAATCGGGGAAAGACCGGTATGGGAAGAAAAAATAGCGGAGTTTCTCATAGAAAAAGGGAAGATTGATCAGAAATATGAGTTGTACGAAAGTTATCAAAAGGAATTAGAAACGAGCGCAAAATGCACTTCCAGTCAGATGATAGTGATGCTTTTTGAATTGCTTTTAAATCAACAGGAAAGATTTTTAATTGTCCAGAGTGCAGGCAATGGGTATGATAACGGTGGTGTGGGATTTGATGCTCAAAAGACAGGAGATTATTGCGGAATTAATGAGGAGGTTTATAACAGACTGGATGGAGAAACGCATAGATTAAGCAGAAGCGGATACTCCTATGAGAAAATTCGAAATCATATCCTGATTGTAGGTGCAGTGCAGGAAACAGAAAAGGGATATCAAATGACAGAATTTTCAAATTATGGTTCCAATATAGATATTGTTACACCTGGATATGATGTTTACAGCACGATTACAGAAAAAGATGATTCCTATACCGAAGAAAATCCAGGCCATAAAAATCTTAGAACAGTGAAAAACGGGATTAAATATGGAAATCTGTCTGGAACATCCATGGCGGCCCCACTGGTTTCCGGTTCTGCGGCTGTTCTGTGGTCTGTGGCTCCGGAACTTTCGGCGGAGGAGGTAAAAGAGACACTGATCTCCACAGCCGGAACCGCAAGATCAACCTGTCAGGAGGACAAGCGGGAAGAGTATCCGATGCTGAATCTGAAAGCTGCCCTGGAAAAGGTGGCAAAAAAAGATGCAACACATGTAATACTGGAAACCTTTTATAATAACGGAGAAAAAACGCATGACCTGTTTGCTTCAGAAGAAAATCGGGATCAGGAGTATGCTGTGATTACCGGATTGGATCAGGATGAAAATGTAGTATGGACCATTGAGACAGAAAAATCTCCGGCAGCGGAGATAACAGCCAATACAGAAATTGGAATTTATGAAGACAGGTATTATTATGCGCATTGTGGAGTTATTTATGCCGTACGCCTCCGGGACGGAAAAGAAATCTGGCACAGTGCATCATCACATGGTTCCATGACAGGAACGGATTTCGGACCGGACGGAACACTTTATTACTGCTCTTTCTATGGACCGGATTTTGGCGCAATTGATAAAGACGGAAATGAATTGTATGAAGTAGAAAGTTTCTATCCGGGATACTATTGGGCATATGAAGTACATTACGAAGGTGATCATGTTGATGTGAAAATGGACGGTACACCGTCCGGAGAAGAAACGGTGATCCGTGTCAGTCTTTCTGACTATTCTTATTCTGTGGTACAGGAGTAGAAAACATGATTCCAGGCATAAACCCAAGGATAGACTGAAACATGAGTCTAGGCATAAGCACGGGATAGGACAAAACATAAGATAAAGTATAATGGGATGCCGCAGTTCGGGAAAAAATCCGGATTGCGGCATTTTTTTGCTGTCATGCACACGAACAAAAGATCCAAGGGGAGCTTTTTAGTGAAAAAAGAGTGAATTTGCACACAGGAAGTCCGAAATTTGATATAATATGAGAAATTTGAGGGAGATAAAAATTTTTTAACCGAATCATCGCTAACTACAGATATCCATTCGATGAACAGGAAAGGGACAGGGGACTTTATTTATGAAATTTCGACCATGTATTGATATCCACAATGGAAAAGTAAAACAGATTGTTGGGGGATCCTTAAAAGATCAGGGAAACCAGGCAAATGAAAATTTTGTTTCGGAGCAGGATGCGTCTTACTATGCGCAGTTATATGAAGAAAAAGGGATCACCGGAGGTCATGTGATTCTTCTGAACAAAAAAGATTCCGAATATTATCCGGAAACAAAGCGGCAGGCGCTGCTGGCACTTTCTACGTATCCGGGCGGACTGCAGGTTGGCGGCGGTATCGACGCGGAAAATGCCTGCGAATTTCTGACGGCCGGTGCAAGCCATGTGATCGTGACATCGTATGTGTTCCGGGATGGCCATGTATTCTATGAAAATCTCGAAAAACTGGTAACGACTGTTGGAAAACAGCGGCTGACCATGGACTTAAGCTGCCGGAAACGAAACGGGAAATATTATATTGTAACGGACCGCTGGCAAAAGTTTACAGAGGAAGAAGTAACGGAACCGCTCCTGCATCATCTGACGGAATACTGTGATGAATTTCTGATCCACGCGGTAGATGTCGAAGGAAAAGCATCCGGTATCGAGACAGAACTGGTGGAATTACTTGCGAAAATGAAAGATTTCCCTGTTACATATGCCGGCGGCGTCGGAAACTTTGCGGATCTGGAACTGCTGAAAAAGGTTGGGAACGATCATGTGGATGTGACGATCGGAAGCGCACTGGATCTGTTTGGCGGAAACATGAAATTTGAAGACGTACTGGCAGTATGCCGCCGGTAAGCGGAAACGGACGTTCACCCGCGCCATTCGCAAAACCGCGCTTTCAGCGCTCTCCGCTGCTGCGCAGCTCCTTTTTGCTCATAACCAGGCGCTCCCTTTGTATCTTATTCTCGACAGATTTTCATGCGAGCATGAAATCTGTCAAAAATAAGATACAAGTGAACTGTAACAGAAAAAACTCTAAAATATTCATGAATTTTCTAAATACTATTGCAAATAGAGACAACTATTGCTATAATTAGAGATACTTACAGGGGAAGTGAAAAACCTGTAAAATTTGAGAGCAAAGGGGTTGGGCATAATGAAAATTACCATCAGCGGAAAAAATATTGACGTGACAGAGGGATTAAAAGCCGCGGTCAATGAAAAACTTGGCAAACTGGAGAAATATTTTACGCCTGACACAAATGTCATTGTAACCTTAAGTGTAGAGAAAGAAAGACAGAAAATTGAGGTTACCATTCCGGTAAAAGGAAATATCATCCGTTCCGAGCAGGTAAGCAACGATATGTACGTATCCATCGATCTGGTAGAGGAAGTCATCGAACGCCAGCTTCGCAAATACAAAAACAAAATTGCCGACAAACAGCAGGAAGCAGGAAACTTCCAGAAAGAATATCTGGAGCATGACTATCTGGAGGACGAAGACATCCAGATCATCCGTACGAAAAAATTCGGCATGAAACCAATGTATCCGGAAGATGCCTGCGTACAGATGGAACTTCTTGGACACACCTTCTTCGTATTCCGCAATGCAGAGACCGACGAAGTAAACGTCGTTTACAAGAGAAAGAACAACACCTACGGTCTGATCGAGCCGGAGTGCTGAAAAGTAAATAAAGAATGAACAGTCACCCTGTTTCCAGTTTAGAAAAGCTGTGAAACAGGGTGACTTTTTCGCGGAAAGGGCCGGAAAGTCCGGGAAAAGCCGTAAAAACAGCGGAAAACCGGGGAACGGCACCAAATGTTTACGAAAAATTCATTGTTATCTTGTGCCAGAAGTGGTAGAATAGTACCATATGTTAATATGGCAATTAATAGAGAAAGCAGGAGCAAACATTCTATGAAATTCACAGAAAAACTTTTTGGTACGCACAGTGAGCGCGAGTTGAAACGAATCTATCCAATCGTAGACAAAATCGAAGCTCTCCGCCCGACCATGCAGGCGCTGACCGATGAAGAGCTGCGTGCCAAGACAAAGGAATATAAAGACCGCTACAACGGAGGCGAATCCCTGGATTCCATTCTCCCGGAAGCATTCGCAACCGTCCGCGAGGCAGCAAAACGTTCCCTCGGTATGGAGCACCACCGCGTACAGCTGATCGGTGGTATTATCCTTCATCAGGGCCGTATCGCCGAGATGAAAACCGGTGAAGGAAAAACCCTCGTTTCCACCCTTCCGGCTTACCTGAATGCACTGACCGGACGCGGTGTCCACATCGTTACCGTCAACGATTACCTGGCAAACCGAGATGCTGAGTGGATGGGCAAAGTCCACAGATTCCTCGGTTTGACCGTCGGTGTCGTTCTGAACGATATGAAGAACGATGAGCGCCGCCAGCAGTATGCATGCGACATCACCTACATCACCAACAACGAACTTGGTTTCGATTACCTGCGTGACAACATGGTGATCTACAAAGAGCAGCTCGTACAGAGAGAGCTTGCTTACTGTATCATCGACGAGGTCGACTCCGTCCTGATCGACGAGGCAAGAACACCTCTGATTATTTCCGGACAGAGCAGCAAATCCACCAAGCTGTACGAGACCGCAGATATTCTGGCACACCAGATGCAGCGCGGCGAGGCAAGCGGCGAGATGACCAAGATGACCGCGATCATGGGCGAGGAGATCGAGGAGACCGGAGACTTCATCGTCAACGAGAAGGACAAATTCGTTACCCTGACCGATGACGGTGTGAAGAAAGTCGAGAACTTCTTCCATATTGAGAACCTCTCCGATCCGGAGAACCTGGAGATCCAGCACAACGTGATCCTGGCGCTGCGTGCCAATTATCTGATGCACCGCGACAAGGACTATGTAGTCAAAGACGACGAGGTTCTGATCGTCGATGAGTTCACCGGCCGTATCATGCCGGGCCGCCGTTATTCCGATGGTCTGCATCAGGCAATCGAGGCAAAAGAGCACGTAAAAGTAAGAAGAGAGAGCAAGACTCTGGCAACCATCACGTTCCAGAACTTCTTTAACAAATACGAGAAAAAAGCCGGCATGACCGGTACTGCCCTCACCGAGGAGCAGGAGTTCCGTGACATCTACGGCATGGACGTTATCGAGATCCCGACCAACCGCCCGGTCATCCGTGTGGATATGGACGATGCCGTATACATGACGAAAAAAGAGAAATTCCACGCAGTCGTAGAGGAAGTCAAAGAGGCACATGCCGTGAACCAGCCGGTTCTGGTTGGTACCATCACCATCGAGACTTCCGAGCTGATCAGCAAAATGCTGCGCCGCGAGGGAATCCCGCATCAGGTCTTAAATGCGAAGTTCCATGAGCTCGAGGCAGAAATCGTAGCCCATGCCGGCGAGGCAGGAGCCGTTACCATCGCGACCAACATGGCCGGCCGTGGTACCGATATCAAGCTGGATGATGTGGCAAAAGCTGCCGGCGGCTTAAAGATCATCGGCACCGAGCGTCATGAGTCCCGCCGTATCGACAATCAGCTCCGCGGTCGTTCCGGCCGTCAGGGAGACCCGGGTGAGTCCCGTTTCTACATTTCCCTGGAAGACGATCTGATGAGACTCTTCGGTTCCGAAAAACTGATGGGCATTTTCAAATCCCTCGGCGTACCGGAAAATGAGCAGATCGAGCACAAGATGCTTTCTTCCGCCATCGAAAAAGCGCAGAAGAAGATCGAGGGCAACAACTACGGAATCCGTAAAAACCTGCTCGACTATGACCAGGTCAATAACGAGCAGCGTGAGATCATCTACAAAGAGAGACGCCGCGTTCTGGACGGCGAGAGCATGAGAGACACCATCTTCAAGATGATTGCCGACACCATCGACAATACCGTAGATCTCTGCATCGGCGAGAACACCGAGCAGTCCGAGTGGGATCTGACAGAATTAAATGAGATGCTGCTCTCCATCATGCCGGTGAAGGCAGTGACAAAAGAGCGCGTAGAGAAGATTTCCAAAAACGAGCTGAAACAGCAGTTAAAAGAGGAAGCTGTTAAACTCTACGAGGAGAAAGAAGCAGAATTCCCGGAGGAGGAGCAGATTCGTGAGCTTGAGCGTGTCGTTCTTCTGAAGGTTATCGACCAGAAGTGGATGGATCATATCGATGATATGGATCAGCTCCGCGAGGGTATCGGCCTGCAGGCATACGGCCAGAGAGACCCGAAGGTTGAGTACAAGATGGCAGCTTACGACATGTTTAACGAAATGCTCGAGTCCATCCAGCAGGATACCGTCCGTCTCCTGTTCCATGTACGTGTTGAGCAGAAAGTAGAACGTGAGCAGGTAGCCAAAGTGACCGGAACCAACAAAGACGAGTCCGGCCCGAGAAAACCGGTACAGCGCGCAGAGCGTAAGATCTATCCAAACGATCCATGCCCGTGCGGAAGCGGCAAGAAGTACAAACAGTGCTGCGGAAGAAAACCGGTTTGATAAAAGCAGAACAGCAGTGAGACGGATGAGCACGATCCGTTTGACAAAGCACGCAGCTTCCCTACCAGAAGCTGCGTGTCATACAAAATATAAAACAGAAAGCAGGTGAAGCTTGTGGTAGTTGAATTAGACCAGTTCAAAATGGAACTTGGCACATACGATAAACCATTAGTGGAAGTGAGGGATTCACTTTGACCTCGCTAACAAAGAGCAGAGGATCGAAGAATTAGAGCGTAAAATGGAGGAACCCAATTTCTGGGACAACCCCGAAGAAGCGCAGGAGCAGATGAAACAGCTGAGCAGCATGAAAGAGGACAGAGATACGTATCAGAAACTGGTATCCGCCAAAGAAGATATGGAAACTCTGATCGAGATGGGACAGGAGGAGGATGACGATTCCGTTGTTCCGGAAATCGCGGAAATGATGGAAGAGTTCAAGGCATCCTTCGATGCCATCCGCATCAAAACCCTGCTGTCCGGCGAATTTGACAAGGACAATGCGATCATCAAACTGAACGCAGGTGCAGGCGGAACCGAGGCGTGCGACTGGTGCGGCATGCTGTACCGTATGTACACCAGATGGGCAGAACGCAAAGGCTTTACGATCGAGGAACTCGACTTTCTGGACGGTGATGAGGCCGGTGTGAAGTCCGTGACATTCCAGGTCAACGGCGAAAACGCTTACGGTTATCTGAAATCCGAAAAAGGCGTTCACCGTCTCGTCCGTATTTCTCCGTTCAACGCGGCAGGAAAACGCCAGACATCGTTCGTATCGTGCGATGTTATGCCGGATATCGACAAAGAGATCGATGTTGAGGTTCGTGATGAGGATATCCGTATCGATACGTACCGTTCCAGCGGTGCCGGCGGACAGCACATCAACAAGACGTCATCGGCGATCCGAATCACGCATATGCCGACCGGCATCGTGGTTACGTGCCAGAATGAGCGTTCCCAGTTCCAGAACAAGGACAAGGCAATGCAGATGCTGAAAGCAAAATTGTATATGCTGAAACTCCAGGAGCAGGCAGATAAGCTGAGCGACATCCGCGGCGAAGTAACCGAGATCGGCTGGGGCAACCAGATCCGTTCTTACGTTATGCAGCCATACACCATGGTCAAAGACCACCGTACCAACGCAGAGACCGGAAACGTCGATGCAGTCATGGACGGCGGAATTGATCTGTTTATCAACGCATATCTGAAGTGGATTGCCCTCGGAACCGGAGCGAAAGAGGAAGAAGCATAATTCGGCTGTGGGCAGAGCACAGTGACAAGTAAAATAAGGAGCATTTTCACCAACAGAGGACGGAAATGCTCCTTTCTGTTTTGAAGCCAAAGGCAAACAGGAGGTAAAAGTATGGGTATTATCAGAGCAGCAGTCAATGCAGTACACGGCAGTCTCGCCGATCAGTGGCTGGAGACCGTGGAACCGTATGAGATG
>OLQM01000786.1_pt1 | contig 36443 bp, 29 predicted proteins | sample 1673161 | NCBI WGS metagenome assembly OLQM01 (sample SAMEA3136761, study PRJEB25190) | human gut metagenome | reverse complement strand
CCAGCAGGATGTCGGTCGCGCGGTCGCCGACGACGTAACTCGCCGCGAGGTCGTACCCGCCGCCGGTGTAGCGGCCGAACATTCCCGTGCGGGGCTTGCGCGTCGGGGCGCCGTCGCTTTCGAACGTGCGGTCTATCAGCATGTCGTCGAACAGCACGCCTTCGCCCGCCAGCGTGCGGAGCATCTTCTCCTGCGGAATCCTGAAATCCTCCTCAGGAAAGGAGTCGGTTCCCAGTCCGTCCTGATTGGTGGCCATCACCAGCTCGAAATCGAGTCCCCGGAGGACTTTGAGCGCCGAAATGGCTCCGGGCACGAATTCCAGCTTGGCGAGGCTGTCCACCTGCATATCCACGGGCGGCTCGACGATCAGCGTGCCGTCGCGGTCTATGAACAGTGCTTTTTTGAGTGCTTTTTTCATGGTCTGAAGTTTTTGACGGTTTCCAGCATGCGCCTGTTTTCGGCGGGAGTCCCCACGGTGATGCGCAGGCAGCCCTCGCATCCCGCGATCCGCGTACGATTGCGGACGATCACCCCTGCGGCGATCAGTTCGCCGTAGAGCCGGTCGGGATCGGCGGTCTTCACCAGCAGGAAGTTGGCCTGCGACGGGTAGACCCGCTCGATGCAGCCGCATCCGGCGAGCGCCGCCGCCAGCCGTCCGCGTTCTTCGCGGATTTGCGCGACCTGCGCCGCAATGTTCCGGCGCAGACACTCGGCCGCGGTCTGCTGGGTGAGCGTATTGATATTGTAGGGATACTTGACCTGCCCGAACAGCGCGGCGATCCGCTCCGACGCGAAAGCCAGTCCGAGCCGCAGTCCCGCCATGCCCCAAGCTTTGGAGAGGGTTTGCAGTACGATCAGGTTGGGAAATTCGTCGAGCCGCGGCAGGAAGCCCCGCCCTTCGGCAAAGTCGATGTAGGCTTCGTCGAGCACCACCACGCCGTCGAAGCGGCGCAGCAGTTCTTCGATCTCCCGGTCGGGGAATGCGTTTCCCGTGGGGTTGTTGGGCGAGCAGAGCCACAGCAGTTTGGTGCGCCCGTCGGCCGCCGCCAGCAGCGCTTCGACCGGAAGCGAGAAATCGGCTCCCAGCGGCACTTCGCGCAGTTCGACGTCGTTGGTCTGCGCCGCCACGCGGTACATGCCGTAGGTCGGTGCGATCGAAACGGCGTTGTCGCGGCCCGGCTCGCAGAAGATCCTGAACGCGAGGTCTATGGCTTCGTCGCTGCCGTTGCCGAGGAATATTTGTCCGCTCCGCACGCCCTTCAGCGCGGCCAGCTGCGCCTTCAGCTCCCGCTGGTGCGGGTCGGGGTAGCGGTTCACGCCGTTGTCGTAGGGGCTTTCGTTGGCGTCGAGCCAGACGCCGATCCCGCCGCCCGCATATTCGTCGCGGGCCGTGGAGTAGGGTTGCAGCGCCAGAATGTTGGGCCGCACGAGCTGCGCCAGCGGTTTCATCGCGCACCTCCTTCCGTCCGGATGCGCACGGCGTTGGCGTGTGCGTCCAGCCCTTCGGCCTCGGCCATGGCCGTAATCGTCGGCGCGAGGGCTTCGAGTCCGCCGCGCGTCAGTTCCTGATAGGTTATCTTGCGCATGAAGCTCTCCGTGTTTACGCCGCTGTAAGCCCGCGCCCAGCCGCCCGTGGGCAGCGTGTGATTGGTTCCCGAAGCATAGTCTCCCGCGCTTTCGGGCGAGTAGCCGCCGATAAATACGCTCCCCGCAGCCGTGATCCGCGCCGCGGCGTCCCATGCATCCCGCATGGCGACAATCAGGTGTTCGGGGGCGTAGGCGTCGGCGAACGCGATCTGCTCGTCCGGGTCGCTGAAAACCACGATCCGGCTGTTGGCCAGCGAATTGCCGATCGCGTCGCGGCGGCTGAGCCGCGCGGCCTGCTCCCCGACGGACGCTATTGCCCGCCGTGCGAACTCCTCGCTGCGGCAGACCAGCACGGCCTGACTGTCATCACCGTGTTCGGCCTGCGACAGCAGGTCGGCGGCGGCGAATTCGGGCCGCGCGTCTTCGTCGGCCAGTACCAGCACCTCCGAAGGCCCCGCGGGCAGGTCCACGGCGACGTCGGCTGCGCCGGCCAGCTGTTTGGCCTTGGTGACGTAGCGGTTGCCGGGACCGAAGATCTTGTCGACGCGCGGAATGCTCTCCGTTCCGTAAGCCATGGCCGCCACGGCCTGCGCCCCGCCGAGGGCGAAGACGCGGTCCACGCCGCAGAGGTCGGCCGCATAGAGAATTTCGGGTGCGATCCGCCCGTCGCGGCCGCACGGCGTGCAGAGTATCACCTCGCGGCATCCGGCGATCCGGGCCGGCAGGGCGAGCATCAGCACCGTCGAGAAGAGCGGGGCTTTGCCGCCGGGGATATACAGCCCCGCGCGGCCGATCGCCACGGCGCGCTGTACGCACCTGACGCCCGGCATCGTTTCGACCTCGACCTGCGCCGGGAGCTGCGCCCGGTGGAAGGCTTCGATGTTGGCCTTCGCCTGCTCCAGTGCGGCTTTCAACTGCGGCGATACGGCCTTCGCGGCTTCCGCACGCCGTTCGCGCGTCACTTCGAACGTTTCGGGGAGGTATCCTTCGATGCGGCGGACGATCCGGCGCAGGGCTGCGTCGCCGTCCGTGCGCACCTCGGCGAGGATCGCGGCGACGCGCTCCCCGATCTCCTCCTCCTGCCGCGTACAGCGGGCCGTCAGCGCCGGCCATTCGCTGCGCGGGGGATTTACATAGATTTTCGGCATTTCCATTTTTCGGGTCGTTTTTAGGGGTCAGCGGATCATGTTTTCGAGCGTCAGCACCAGAATTCCTTCCGCACCGAGGGCCTTGAGCCGTTCGATGCGCTCCCACAACTGCGATTCGCAGATCACGGCGTGTATCGAGCACCATCCCTCCTGCGCCAGCGGCAGGACGGTAGGACTGCGCATGCCCGGCAGGATCGTGATCGCTTCGTCGAGCTTCTCCTGCGGGAGGTTCATCAGCACGTACTTCATGCCGCGGCTTTCGAGTATCGAGTTGAAGCGAAACGTGAGCTGGGCCGTTTCACGGCGCTTCTGCTCATCGAGTTCCGGATTCGCGATCAGCACCGCTTCCGAGTAGAACACCTTCTCCACCTCGACCAGCCCGTTCGAGATCAGCGTGCCGCCCGACGATACGATGTCGAATATCGCGTCGGACATTCCCACGGCGGGGGCGATTTCGACCGACCCTTCGATGGTGTGGATTTCGGCGTCGATGCCCTTCTCGGCGAAGAACCGTGCGAGGATGTTGGGGTAGGAGGTCGCCACGCGTTTGCCGCGGAAGTAGTCCAGCCCGTTGTAGTCCGCCGTCCGGTCCACGGCCAGCGAGATGCGGCAGCTGCCGAATCCGAGGTCCATGGTCCGTTCGACCGGGAAATTCTTCTCCGCGACCTCGTTCAGCCCCACGATCCCCAGATCGGCGACGCCCATGGCCACGGCCTGCGGAATGTCGTCGTCGCGCAGGTAGAGCACCTCCATCGGGAATCCGTCGGCGCGGGAGATGAGTTTGCGCTTGCTTTCGGCGACGCCGATGCCCGCTTCCGAGAGCAGGCCGATGCTCTGCTCGTTGAGTCGGCCTTTGGCCTGAATTGCTATTCTCAGCATGTTTGTTTGTTGTTTTTCAGACACCCGCCTGCGGAACAGACATGAAAAAAGCCCATCCGCAGGGGATGAGCTTCGTTATGATATATAATCCTTATTTACATATGCACATCGATCTTACCCCTTCGGAAAGTGGTTGTGATGATGATGAATATGGTTGAATATTGTCATTTGCAATGTCGTTGGGGCAAATGTATGTATTTTTGGATGAAAAATCAAAATTTCTGCCGAAAAGTTTTCGATAATCTTCCGCCGGCGCCGCCGAAAACCCTCTTTCCTTCCGGGATGCAGTCGTTTGTTTATTTTGATTTCCAGCCGTTTGCGTCGTTTTTAGACTTGCCGCTCCTTTCCTCTCCGCTCGCCTGCGATTTTCCGCCGGACGGAGACGAACGACCGCTTCGGGGCGGCTCTGGGAAGTCGAAGGCGGGGGAGTCCGGTTCGGAATCTGGATTTTATGCTTATCTTTGGGGGCTGCCGGTGGCAGTCTTTGTAAAATATTGTTGTAATGGAATCCGAAAAGAAACGTATCGAATATACCAACGGCGAGATCGTCGTGGTCTGGCAGCCGCATCTCTGCATCCATTCGGGCGTCTGCGTCCACATGCTTCCCGAAGTTTACAACCCGCAGGAGCGGCCGTGGGTGAAGCTGGAAAACGCCGCGACCGACCGGATCGTTGCGCAGGTCGAAAAATGCCCTTCGGGAGCGCTCTCCTATCGTAAGGCGTGACGCCCGCTCATCCCGTTGAAAAGCCGCCCATGGATGCTGAATTCGTCGATCTGACAGCCGATAACCTTGCCGACGAGCATTTGTGCTGCATTATCCGCACGAAAAAGGCCCATCCGGGCGTAGAGGCGAAGCGGCGGTGGCTTTCCGACCGGCTCCGCGAGGGGCACGTCTTCCGGAAGCTGAATGCGAAGGGCGTGGTCTTTATCGAATACGCGCCTCTCGAAACGGCATGGGTGCCCGTGATTGGCGACAACTATTATTATATCTATTGTTTGTGGGTTGCGGGTCCTTACAAAGGCAAGGGCTATGCAAAGGCGTTGATGGAACATTGTCTGGCCGATGCGCGGACGCATGGAAAATCGGGCGTCTGCATGCTCGGTGCGGAAAAGCAGAAAGCGTGGCTTTCGGACCAGTCTTTTGCCCGGAAGTTCGGCTTCGAGGTCGTCGATACGACCGACAACGGCTACGAACTGCTGGCGCTCTCCTTCGACGGAACCACTCCGCAATTCGCGCACAATGCGAAAAAACAGCGTGTCGAAAATCAGGCGCTGACCGTCTATTACGATATGCAGTGCCCCTTTGTCCCCGGCAATCTGGAAATGATAAGACAACACTGCGAAGCGCACGGTGTCCCGGCGGATTTCATCGAGGTGAATACGCTCCGCAAGGCCAAGGAGCTGCCCTGCGTATTCAATAACTGGGGCGTCTTCTACAAGGGAAGATTCGAAACGGTGAATCTGCTGGACGCTGCGGCCTTGGAACGGATCCTGAAAAAGTGATTCCCGCCGGGACTGTCTCCCTATATCGGCCCCCCCCCTCGAAAAAATCTCCGAACCCTTCGCCGTTCCGGATGCTCCATCCCGCCCGTCCCCGTATTATTCTGCGTTTTTTGCCCGCTTTTTCGGGACTCTTTTCGTATATTTGTAATTCGAATCTGAACTTACGCTTATGACATCCGCTGCCGTTATCGCTACCGTTCTGGGCTACATAGCCGTCCTCTTCGCCGTAGCATGGGTCTCCGGCCGCCGCGCCGACAACGCCGGGTTTTTCTCCGGCAACCGCCGCACGCCGTGGTACATGGCCGCTTTCGCCATGATCGGCGCCGCCATGTCGGGCGTGACGTTCATCTCCGTTCCCGGCTCGGTCGCCGTAGACGGCTTTTCCTACATGCAGATGGTCGCGGGCTTCACGGTCGGACAGCTGATCGTCGCTTTCGTGCTGATTCCCACGTTCTACCGCCTGAAGGTGGTGTCGCTCTACGAATACCTCGACGACCGCTTCGGCGTGCGGTCGCACCGTACCGGGGCGTGGTTTTTCTTCGTCTCGAAGATGCTGGGGGCGGCCCTGCGCATCTATGTGGTCTGCGCCGTGATGCAGCTGCTGGTCTTCAGCCATTACGGACTTCCGTTCTGGCTCAATGCGGCGGTCACGATGCTCTTCGTATGGCTCTACACCCAGCAGGGCGGCGTCAAGTCGCTGATCTGGACCGATACCCTCAAGACGGTGTGTCTGGTCGGAAGTCTCGTGCTGTCAATCGTCTTCATCATGCAGGCGCTGGGCATGTCCCTGCCCGAAATGACCCGCGAGGTCGCCGCGTCGCCCTATTCGAAGATGTTTTTCTTCGACGACCCGGCTTCGGACCGCTATTTCTGGAAGATGTTTGCGGCGGGCATCGTGCTGCTGATCGCCATGACGGGACTCGATCAGGACATGATGCAGCGCAACCTGAGCTGCGCCACGCCGCGCGACTCGCAGAAAAATATCGTCCTCACGGCCGTCAGCCAGATTTTCGTGATCTTCCTGTTCCTCGTGCTGGGCGTGCTGCTCTACATCTACATGGACCGCAGCGGACTGGCGATGCCCGAAAAGGGCGATCAGGTCTTTTCGCAGGTCGCGGTCAACGGCGGGCTGCCGGTGTTCGTTGGCATACTGTTCGTTATAGGACTTATCTCAAGCACCTATTCAGCCGCAGGATCGGCCCTTACGGCCCTCACGACTTCGTTTACGGTCGATATTCTCGACGGCACGAAACGTTACGGCGAACGACGCCTGACCCGCCTGCGGCGCATCGTCCATGTGGCGATGGCCCTCGGCATGGCGCTGGTGATCCTCGCCTTCGAATACCTTGCCGACGACAGCGTCATCAATCTGGTCTACAAGGTCGCCAGCTACACCTACGGCCCGATTTTGGGTATGTTCGCTTTCGGTATCTTCACGCGTCTCAGGGTGCGCGACGGCTGGATGCCCCTCGTGGCGCTCGCCGCTCCGCTGCTGAGCGCCCTGCTGCAATACTGGGCGGATGAGACGTGGGGCTACCGGATCGGTTTCGAACTGTTGATTTACAATGCCGCATTTACGATGGCCGGCATGTTTTTACTGGTCAAACGACATGAAAAATAAACTGTTGTATATTCTCCTGCTGCTCGGTCTTTGCGGGCAGGAGGTCTCGGCCGCCGGAATCGACGGCCCTGCGCGCCGCGAAATCGGACGCACGCTGACGCGCATCGTCGCCCGCGAAGTGTCGGGCGGCTATGTCCGCATCGAGGGGGTGGACGCCTCGCGCAAGCGGGTGCGGATCTACACCTCGGTCGGCCTTTCGTACTATCCGTTCCGCGAAGAGAACCTGCGCGCCATGCGCGACTCGGTGCGCCTGCTCCTGCCGCCGGAGTTCCGCAAGGCGGCCATCGAACTTTACTCCGACAAGCGGGAGGTCGGCGAGCTGATTCCGATGGCCTGCCGAACCGGGGCGGAATACCGGAAACTTTTGCGCAAGAAGAAGATCGTGCCCTTTACCAACCGCTCCGAGCGGCCGCTGGTGACCCGTTCTTCAGCGCCCGTGGTGCCGTCGCAGGGACTCGCTGGGCGGCATATCGCCTTGTGGCAGAGTCACGGCCGCTATTTCGACCAGCCCCAGAACCGCTGGAAGTGGCAGCGTTCGCAGTTGTGGCAGACCTGCGAGGACCTCTATACCCAGAGTTACGTGCTGCCGTATCTGGTTCCGATGCTCGAAAATGCCGGGGCCTGCGTGATGCTGCCCCGCGAACGCGACGTGCAGAAGTACGAGATACTGGCGGACAACGATGCCGCCGGGCAGTACCGCGAGGAGGAGGGACCTGAAAAATGGCAGCCGGGCGGCATGGGCTTCGCGCATGTGCAGCAGGTCTACACGACGGGACAGAATCCCTTCCGGGACGGCACGACGCGCCGCGTGAGATCGGTGACCGGCGGGGCGGAGAGCCGCGCCGTGTGGACGGCCGACATTCCCGAACGGGGCGAATACGCCGTTTACGTGAGCTACGATTCGACTCCGCAAAACGCTGACGACGCGCAGTATACGGTGCATCACCTCGGAGGGGACAGCAGCTTCGCCGTAAACCAGACCATGGGCGGCGGAACGTGGATCTACCTCGGCCGCTTTCTGCTCGACGCCGGTCCGCAGGAGGTCGTGACGCTCACCAACCGCTCGCGTCAGGCGGGCCGCATCGTCTCGGCCGACGCCGTGAAGATCGGCGGCGGTTACGGCAACATAGCCCGCACGGTGTGCGATTCGCTGCGCCGGCCCGGCATGGTGTGCCATCTGGAGACGAGCGGTTATCCCCGCTTCTGCGAGGGCGCCCGCTACTGGCTCCAGTGGGCCGGATTCGACGAAAAGGTCTACTCCCCGAAAGAGAACCGGGACGATTACAAGGACGACTACATGTCGCGCGCCCATTGGGTCAATGCCTTGACGGGCGGTTCGGAGCGGATGCCCGACAGCGCCGGGCTGCGCATTCCGGTCGATATGGCGCTGGCGTTCCACTCCGATGCGGGCGTGCGGCTCAATGACGACATCATCGGCACGCTGGGCATCTTCTACACGCGCGAGAACAAGGGCAAGTTCGAAGGGGGCGCCGACCGCTACCGTTCGCGCGACCTCACGGATATCGTCATGACCCAGATCGTCGAAGATATCCGCAGCACGTACGAACCGGCATGGAGCCGCCGCGGGCTTTGGAACCGCGCCTATTACGAAGCGCGCGTGCCGGGGGTGCCGACCATGCTGCTCGAACTGCTGTCACACCAGAATTTCGCCGACATGCGCTACGGCAGCGATCCGCGTTTCAAGTTCCTCGTGAGCCGTGCCGTCTATAAGGGTATCCTGCGCTATATCAGCTCACAATACGGATTACCTTACGTAGTGCAGCCGCTGCCCGTGGAGTCGCTCGCCGTGCAGTTCGCCGAAGGTGGCAAGGCGGCGGTCACTTGGTCGCCCGTGATGGATTCGCTCGAAACGACCGCGGCTCCGACGGGGTATGTGGTCTATACGCGCATCGACGACGGCGGCTTCGACAACGGCCGTTACGTCGATAAACCCTGCCTGCTGACCGTGCAGGAGCCGGGACGCATCTACAGCTACAAGGTGACGGCCGTGAACGAGGGCGGCGAGAGTTTTCCGAGCGAGACCGTCGCCGCATGCCGCATGCCCGACGAGAAGGGGACGGTGCTGATCGTCAACGGCTTCGACCGCGTCAGCGCGCCGCTGAGCGTGCGCGCCGATTCGCTGGCGGGATTCTATACCGACATCGACGGCGGCGTGCCCGACCGGCAGGATATTTCGTTCATCGGCGCGCAGCACGTATTCGACATGCAGATGGCCAAATGCGAGGTGGACAGCATCGCTTTGGGTGCCTGCGCCTGCGATTACGAAACGGAGGTGATCGGCGGCAACACGTTCGACTATCCCGCCCTGCACGGACGTTCGGTCGCCGGGGCCGGATATTCGTTCTGCTCGGCGTCGGTGCGCGCCGTCGAGCGCGGCGAGGTGTCGCCCGACGGTTATTCCGCCGTCGATCTCATTCTGGGCGAACAGCGTTCGACGACCATCGGACGCGGGGTGACGGGCTATGCCTTCAAAACCTTCTCCCCGGAGTTGCAGGCCGTTCTGCGCCGGTATATGGCCGGCGGCGGTGCGCTCTTTGTGTCGGGAAGCTATGTGGCGACCGACCTCTGGACGGGCGGCGAGGCCTCGGACGACGACCGCAGGTTCGCCGAGGAGGTGCTGCACTACACCTACGACGGCAGTCGGGCGGCGCAGCGCGGACGGGTGCGGGTCGTGACTTCGCATCCCGGATTTTCGCGCGACGAGTACCGTTATGTCAATGAATACCGTCCGGACCGCTACCGGGTCGAGTCGCCCGACGCCCTGCGGCCCGCCGGAGCGGGGGCCTTCTCGGTGATGCGTTACGTCGAAAACGGCCGCACGGCGGGCGTGGCCAGCGAAGCCGGCGGAACGTTCGTCATGGGATTTCCGTTCGAGTCCATCGAGAGCGACGTGCAGCGCGACCGGCTGATGCGCGACGTGCTGGACTTCCTATTGAAGCAAAAGGATAGATGATTTGTGTATTTATTTAAAAATAATAATTTTATGTCACTCGAACAACAGATTTCGAAAGGGATCATGGAGGCCATGAAGGCCAAGGATACCGTGCGTCTGGGCGCACTGCGCAATGCCAAGAAATACATCATCGAAGCCAAAACGGCGGGACCGGAAATCTCCGAACTCCCCGACGCCGATGTGCTGAAGATCATCTCCAAGCTGGCCAAGCAGGGGACCGACTCCGCGGCGATCTTCACCGAGCAGAACCGCCCGGACTTGGCCGCCGAAGAGCTGGCGCAGGTGGCCGTATTTCAGGAATTCCTGCCCAAGCAGCTCACTGCCGAGGAGCTTGCCGCCGAGGTCAAGGCCGTGATCGCCGAGGTCGGCGCGACGTCGATGAAGGAGATGGGCAAGGTGATGGGCGTCGCTTCGAAGAGGCTCGCAGGCCGTGCCGACGGCAAGGATATTTCGGCCAAGGTCAAGGAACTGTTGGCGTAGGGCGGCGGATGAGACGGTTGCTGCTGGTTGTTTGCTGGCTTGCCGCGGCGCAGACGGTCTGCGCCCGCAAACCCGCCGTGCGCTTCGACCTGCCTTACACGCTCGAACGGGGCAAGTATGTCGTGACGGTCGAGACCGCTGCGGGACCGCGCCGCTTCGCTTTCGACACGGGGGCTTCGCAGACCTGCATCAGCGAACGGCTCAGCCGCGAACTGGGACTCGCGGCGTCTGGCCGGGGGACGTCGGGCGATTTCGAAGGCCATCGTCATGCGATCACCTATGTCCGGGTGCCGTATCTCCGGATGGGCGAGGCGACCTACTCCGACCGGCAGGTGATCGTGCTGCCCGACAGCTCCTATATCTTCCGCTGTCTGGGCTTCGACGGCATTGCGGGCAGCGATCTGCTGCGCGGCTTCGTCGTGCGGATGCCCAATGCCGACTCGACGATCACGCTGGCGGGCGATCTGCGCCAGCTCGGCGGGTTCCGCTGCCGGGGCGGTGTGCGGATTCACTTTGCGGGAAACGCTCCTGTAATCGCCGCCCGCGTGGGCAGCGGCAAGGCCCGGATGAAAACCTACATGAAATTCGATACCGGCTCCGGGGCCTTGTTCGACTGCCGTTACGACGAGTGCCGGGCGATGATCGAAAAGGGAATTTTGCAGGAGGTGCGCCGTACGGAGGGACACTCCGGCAATCTGGGGTGGACCAACCGGTCGGTCGTCGGTGAAGCCGTGCGGGGTGTGATTCCCGAATTCGGACTGGCCGGAAATACGCTTGCCGGGATGCCCCTCGAAGTGACCCACGGCGGACACAGCAAGCTCGGATGCGGAGTTTTCCGCTGGGGAACGGTCGTGATCGACTATCCCGGCCGCCGTTTCTGGCTGCTGCCGCATGCCGAACCGCCCGGACCGCCCGATGTGTCGGTAAGCGGCGTCACCGTCGCGCTGGACGGAGGACGGCTGGTCGTGGGGCAGGTCTGGGACGAGAGGCTTGCGGATAGGGTGGCTCCGGGCGACCGGATCGTATTTCTCGGAACGGTGGATGTGTCGCGGGTCGATCCCTGCGCCGTAATCCGGGGTGAAATCCGCGGCGACAAACCCCAGATGACGGTCGAACGCAAGGACGGAACCCGTGTGACGGTTCCGGTAAAAAGGATGAAATAAATGCACGTATTGGAATATCTGCACCGCAATGTCAAGACGGTCGCCATGCCCTCGGCCATGGTGGCGGGCGCCTTGCTGTGCCGTCCGGTGACGGCGCTCGAAGCGTGGACGCACCAGATGATTACGCCCTCGCTGATCTTTCTGATGCTCTTCGTCACCTTTTGCCGGGTGAAACCCCGCCAGATGAAGCCGTCGATGCTGCACGTGTGGCTGTTGCTGTTTCAGGTCGTGGTGAGCGCGGCGCTTTATTTCGCGCTGCTGCCGCTCGATGCGATCGTGGCGCAGGGGGCGATGATCTGCGTGCTGGCTCCCGTGGCGATGGCCGCGGTGGTGATTGCGGGCATGTTGGGGGCCAACGTTCCGACGATGGCGACCTACAGCCTGCTGTGCAATATGGCGATCGCGTTGATCGCGCCCGTCGTGCTTTCGCTGGCCGGAACCGGGGCCTGTTCTTTCACGCAGATACTGGCCCGCATCGCGCCGCTGCTGATCATGCCTTTCGCGGCGGCGCAGTTCTGCCGTTTTCTGCTGCCGAAGACCGCGAAATGGATCGGCGACCACAGCCAGATTTCGTTTTACATGTGGCTGGCGTCGCTGGTCGTGATTATCGGCCGCACGACGGCATTCATCATCGACCTGCACGATGCGTCGCTCTCGGTCGAGCTGTGGCTGGCGTTCGCCGCGCTGGCGATCTGTCTGGTGCAGTTCAAGGTGGGCCGCATGCTCGGCCGCCGTTACGGGGACGCGCCGGCGGGCGGGCAGTCGCTCGGCCAGAAGAACACGGTGCTGGCCGTATGGATGGCGCAGTCGTTCCTCGACCCCATCTCCTCGATCGCCCCGACGGCTTATATCGTCTGGCAGAACTTTGTGAATTCCTATCAGATTTACCGCCACGATCAGCGGAAGTCGGATTGAGCGCCTTCGGCGCCGGGCTTTTCTTCCGCCTGCAATCGTCACGAAAAATGGGACAGCCGCGATTTCGGGTCGCGGCTGTCTCGTGTGTATGCGAGGCTGTTACCGGACGAGGGTTATTTCCGGAAGATGAAATAGACGGCCAGAATCAGGCAGAGAAATCCGGCGAGGTGGTTCCAGCGCAGGGTGTCGGATTTCATGAAGACCAATGCGAAGAGCGTGAATACGGAAAGCGATACGACCTCCTGTATCACTTTAAGTTCCCAGATGGAGAACGGGCCGCCGAACTGCGCGGAGCCGATGCGGTTGGCGGGGACCTGAAAGCAGTATTCGAACAGGGCGATGCCCCAGCTCAGCAGGACGATCGCCAGCATGCCGAAGCGTTCGAGCTTCGATTTGAATGCGATATGTCCGTACCATGCGAGCGTCATGAAGGCGTTCGATATGACGAGCAGAACGACGGTGGAGATTCCTTTGAACATATATGCGTCCGGGTTAAAAATCCCGCAAATGTATCAAAAATTTCCGTACGATATCCGCTTCGGGGAAATATTTGCGACGGCCGGCCGAATCCCGAATCCGGGAGGAGCAGAGGAAAGGTGATGCTGAGGAGGTTGCAAAGGGGGCGCGAGGGGCAGGATGCGGGGCGTTTTCTTGGGTCGGGCTTCTGAGAGGGGGCAGCCGAGCCGCATGATCCGGGGCTGTCGGACAAAAAATCCCGACCGTACTGAGGTCGGGAATTGCGGCGGCCTTTTGCGGGGCCGTGCGCTTATTTCAGCAATGTTTCGAGGTCGGTGATGTCGCGGAAGTCGCCGATGATGACGTCGGCGTCGGTTTCGGCGGCCAGCATTTGGCGGGAGTGCGTGGACGCCAGCGCGACGATGCGGCCCGCGCCGGCCCGCCGTGCCGACTCGATGCCCGCCTTGGCGTCTTCGAAGACGACGCATTCGGCCGGTGCGAGTCCGAGTGCGGCCGCCGCCGTCAGGTAGATTTCCGGATCGGGTTTGCAGTGCGTCACCATGTCGCCGTTGATTTTGGCGTTGAAAAAGGATTCGATGTCGCACTTCTCAAGCACGAAATCGACATTGGCCCTGCACCCCGACGAACCTACGGCGCAGCGTATGCCCGCATCGCGGAGTTTGTCGAGCAGGGCGACCAGTCCCGGCATGGGTTCGATTTCGGGAGCGTAGATTTCGCGGTAGATGGCCTCCTTCTCGTCGCCAAGCGCCGCAGTTCCCTTCTCGCGGATCACCTCTTCGGGCATGATGAGCCGCATGATGTCGTCGTTGCCCCTGCCGAAAGCCCCTCCCAGTTTCTCCTTCCAGCCGCGCACGCCGTAGCGGTCGCAGAAGATTTCGAACGCCCGGATGTGGACCGGCGAATTGGCCACGAGCGTACCGTCCATGTCGAATATGGCGCCTTTTATCATATGATTCCGTATTTTAAGCCCCAAAGGTAGTCAAAATCTTCGACACAAGGAACCCTATGTCAGAATTTGAGGTGCATGCTCAGGTTTACGGCGAAGTTCTGCACGTCCTGTCCCGGCTTGGGATCGCGGTGAGTGAGACGCCAGATGCAGTCCACGCGCAGCAGGCGGAAGATATTTTCGACGCCGAAGCCCATTTCGACGTAAGGGTCCGAAACCGACGTCATGCCGCGGGGGAAGAGCAGCGGAGCCTGCGTGTCGGGCAGACTGCCGTCGTTCTCCTTCGAGAGCGTGCCCCACACGCCCTTGCAGACCAGCACTTCGCGCCACTTGAGTTTCTTGACGAGCGGAATGCGGCCCAGCAGGATGCCGTTGAAGTGGTGTTCGAAGAAGAGCGCCACCCATGCGTCCGATGCGAATTCGTAGAAATTCATGCACGAGAAGGCATTGGGATCGTAGAAATAGGTGCCGTTGCCTTCGTGGAGCTTGAGCAGCGGATAGGGGACCTTGCCGAAGATTTTGCCGCCCTGCAGCGTGATGTTGGAATAGCCCAGCGGCGGCAGTTCGGGTTTGTAGTGGATGCCCCCTTCGAGCCGGTAGTATTCGTAGCTGTCGTTCAGCATGGCGGGAACGCCGGCCGTGAATCCGAGCGTCAGGACGGGGTAGACCGTGCCCATGTACTGCTTGTCGAAGGGCAGGCGGTAGATGCTCTCGTTCTTCGAAATACGCATCCCGACGTGCAGCGCGGCGTCCGATACGGAGTTTACGATCCGGCCGTCGGGACGCACCAGCGGCACGTAGCGGTTGCCGAAGATCTTCTGGATGCGGGCGCCGAGGAAATTGCTGGTGCCGTGGCTCCATTCGTGTTCGTAGCCGATCTCGCCGCGGTTGACCATCGAAAGCCGGGAGTCGCCGCGCGAGAGCAGCGAGCTGAGGATGTTGCTCTCCGTGAGCGCGTTCTGTCCCGCGCCGAGCTGCATCACGTCGTGCCGGCCCGAAACGGTGAGCTTGCGCGTCAGGCGGCGGTTGAAGGCCAGTTCGACGCTGCCGCCGCCCTTGAACATGCCGTCGCGCGTGCCGTAGGCCGCATATCCGGAGAGACGTATGCGTTTGCTGACGGCCGTGGTCGTGCGGAATCCCGGCTGCATGCGGAACCCTTCGAGTTTGTTGAAGCTGGCCAGTTTGTAATAGGGGCCGATGCCGATGTATTTGGTGTTCCAGTAACCGACGATCACGGTGTTGATGAGCGTGTAGATGTTGCGGTAGAGCGGCACGTTCTGCACCGAATCGACCATCGAGTAGATGCCCTTCTCCTTCTCGCTCAGCCGGTAGGGGCGCACTTGTTCCCAGAAGGCTTCGTCCGTGCGGCTGACTCCCTCTTCGTTGCCGATGACGACGTTGTTGTCCATGCGCGCGACTTCGTCGGGAATGGGAACCCCGACGCGCACGTCGGAGTAGACCACTTCGCGCGTGCCGATGAACGAGGTCAGCTTCGACGAGTCGCCCGTGGCGATCGAAAATTCGGCCGACACCCGGTCGCGGTGGCGGAACCACGTGCTGTCGGCGACGATGCGGTTGTCGTTTTCGAGCCGCAGGTGCTTGATCCAGTTTACATTGACGCCCTTAGGCATGCGCGCCGAGGCCGACTGCAGTGCGTACGACGCCGAGTCGATATTGACTTCGCCGTCGAGTACGGGCGTGGCGAGCCGCTTGGGATGGAAGCGGATTTTGTAGGTTTTGCGCCCCTCCACCTGCATGCTGTCCACCAGAAAATAGTCGTAGAAGGCCAGACCCGAATCGGAGAGCGGACTGGCGAAGCGGACGTTGAAGATGTCGATGTAATTGGCGTAGAAATTGACGTTGCCGTGCATCTGGCCCGTGAACTGGGCGATGGCGAAGCTGTCTTCGACGCCCGACACGCGGCTGGCGCGGATGATTTCGCGCGAAACGGCGGGGTTGCGCCTGCTGTGGTAATAGTCGGCCGTAGCTTCGGAGATCATGGCCGGCAGGTAGGCCTGTCCGGTGAGCGCCGAGGTGTCGATGTAGTCGAAGACGAATCCGAAATTGCGTTGCAGCCGCTTGCTGCGGAACCGGGGCTTGATATTCGTCAGGTCGAGCTGCATCTTGGTATAGGTGGCGCAGGTGTAGCTGTCGTACAAGTCGGGATCGTTCTGGGGCTTGCGGCGGATGACGCCCCGCAGGATCGGATGCGCTGGGTTGTCGCCGGGGGTGATGACGACGCTGCCGATACCGAACTCCACGGCTTCGAGGGCGAAGTCGATCTGGTTGAAGCCGCCCTGCACGAGCGGCTTGGTCTGCGAGGCGTAGCCGACCATCGTGGCTTGCACGCGGCTCACCGTGTCGCGGGTTTCGAGCGTGTAGATGCCCGCCTCGTCGGTGGTGATGCCCGTCGTGGTGCCGGGAAAGACGACGCTCACGAACTGCATCGGCGTGCCGTCGGCGGCGTCGGTGACGCGCCCGCGGACACGGGTGCTCTGCGCCGGCAGGACGGTGGGGAGGAACAGAACCGCGATGAGAAAGGCGAGCGGTTTGTATGTGATTTTTCGGCGAAGCATCTGACAAATGTAGCTAAAATGCGACAATCCGGGTAAAATAAACTACCTTTGCGCAACTTAAGCCGAAAAATCGAACATCAATAGCTGAGATGGCACACGGAAAAGTCGAAAAGACGAATGCGGCGCGGCTGCTCGACCGTGCGAAGATAAATTACGAGCTTGTTCCCTACGAGGTGGACGAAGAGCATCTGGCGGCGACGCACGTCGCCGAACAGCTGGGCGAGGAGATCGCCACGGTTTTCAAGACCCTCGTGCTGAAAGGCGACCGGACGGGATACTTCGTCTGCGTGGTGCCGGGGAATCACGAGTTCGATCTCAAGGCCGCGGCCCGCGTGTCGGGCAACAAGAAGGCCGATCTGATTCCGATGAAGGAGCTGCTGCCCGTGACGGGTTATATACGCGGCGGCTGTTCGCCGGTCGGCATGAAAAAGCGCTTCCCGACTTATATCCACTCTTCGGCCGGGGAGCATCCGTTCATCTATATCAGCGCCGGCGTCCGGGGCCTGCAACTGAAAATCGCCCCGGCGGAGCTGATAGCATTCGTCGGGGCGACCGTGGCTGAGATCAGCCGGGAAGGGTAGGCGGAGGATGCTTATGAAACGTCTCCCGGACCGCTCAATTCGTTATATACGGCAGCGAGTCGTTTAACGATCGAGGTCCAGTTATACGGAGTTAATTCATATACGCGCTGCTGGGGATGCTGAAGCCTGCTATTCATTTTTTCGGCCAACTCTTTGTCATCGCCTTTGCCGAAATAGTCGTCCGCAGGCAGATCAACCAGATGGGTTGCCGGGATATCGCTGACCAATACATCGAGACCGTAACTCATGGCTTCCAACAATACCAGCGGGAATCCTTCATTGTATGAAGGCAATACGTATAATCCGGCGTATGTATACAGTTGGTTGAGTTTTTCTCCGTATACATAACCTGTGAAGACGATTTTTTTCTGCGGCAATACGGATTTCAGATCATTCAGATAGGCGGACTCCGTTTCGACGCCGCCTGCAATGACGAGTTTATAATCCGTATTCAGCCGTGCAAACGCTCTCGTCAGGCAATCGAATCCCTTTTCCGGGGTAATACGGCCAACGCTCAATACGTATTTTCCCGGAGTCAGACCCAATTCTTGGATATAATCCTGTCGTGTCGCGGGAAGACTGTCGGGGATTCCGTTCGGAATGTAATGTGATTTACGTTTGATTCGGGCATCGTATTTTTCCATTTGGAATTTATTGACGAAGATGATCGCATCGGACATTCGCAAAGCTATCTTTTCACTCCATTTCAATAGTGTCCGAGCAGCCCGGCCCCATTTTTTATGTTCGTAATTCGGACTGTGGTAAGTAAGTACGATTTTTAAGCCGCATAACCGCAAGACCGGAGAGAACAGGGCGGGGCCTATATTATGGATATGTACGATGTCGGGTCGGCAGAGAATTGTACGGCAGGTTGCCAGAAATGAATGATATACAGCCTCGAACCCCTTTATTCTCGTAGACGGAAGGTCTGTGAATGTAATGTTCGGGTACGACGGAGTATCGCGGACATAGGGTTTTCTTCTGAAAACGACGAACCGATATTCTGCGGGGAATCTCGGATATAAAGATTCGCAGTGTTTTTCTACGCCGCCCTGAATCATAGGGAATCCTCTGGTCCCAAATACGCAGATTTTCATATTTTTACCAGCAAATACCCTTGCCTTTTGCTATGCGTAGCTTATTTTTCAGTATCCACATAATCGGTTTCCACGGTCTGCGTACCATGTCGTGTCGTTCGGTAACGATGAAGGCGCAGTTGCTGCTGCATGTCCTGACTTTTTCCGCCACCTCTTTGGCCTTGTCCGATTTCATGATATTTTCGAACGAATCGTCTTTGATATTGCCGATAATCCACTCTTCCGAAGACCCGTTGCAGGGTGAAACGTTACCCCACGGATCGATGAAGAAAAAGTCGTTCAGTGCACCGCAAGGAGGTCTGTAGCCGGGCTCGTCACCCCGCAACCGGCGGTGAATGCTGCGGTTGAAATAGGCGCGGCCGTAATCTTTCAGTTTGTTTTTGATTCCCCGGCGTTTGGATGTCAGCAGGGCTTTGACGAATCTCTCATGTTCCAGCAGGGCTTCGCTGCTTGTCAGTTTGTTGTCGGCCTTATGGAAATACCATGAGTTGTGGACCACGGAGTTGCCCAATTCGACATCCAGAGCGACACATAAGTCGTACAGATAAATCAGATCTTTGTAATTGTCGGGGGAAATGACCACTGAGAATCCGATATTTTTGCATTTCGTCTTTTTCAGTTCGAGCATCGTTCGCAATGCGTGGTCGAATCCGTTGACGGTTCCACGTTTGGAGTCATTGAGTTTGGGCAGGCCTTCGAGACTGACGCGAATCAGTATGTTCGGATATTTATTGGCCAGTGCGACGATCGTTTCGGTGTTGTATCCGTTCGTGCTCAATTCCAGTAGGGATGCCTTGGGATATAATACCCGGAATATGTCGTCGATATCTTTGCGGATAGTCGATTCGCCTCCGGTAATGTTGATTCGGAGTCCGGCCGGGAGTTTTTCATAATAGTGGTAATCTATTTCCTCTTCCGGCTTGGTTTGGTGTTGCCAAATATTGCACATATTGCATTTGGCATTACAACGGAATGTCGTAATAAGACTACCTTGTACTACAGTTTTCATTATAAAATGTTTTAAATAGTATTGTTTTTATTGTATCGTTACTGATTTTGTATTGCTGATTTCAATCCGGATAGAAAGCGAAGAATCCGGACTGTTAACGACTAAAATGAAATATATTGCTTTGGCAATGTCTAAGGAAACTGAACGATTCTTGTCGGTTCCATTGCGAAGTCTGTGCGTGCGGCTGCTTTCTTTTAGAGGGATGTATAGATCTCCGTGAGCTTTTCGTAATATCTCTCCGATGAATATCTTTCCCTCGCTTCGAGTGCTATCTGTTCGTAATCGAAAAAGGAGCTGAACATCTCTTCGATTTTGCATCTCAGGGACTCCGCATCTTTCGGGATGAATAACTTTCCCGTCTTGCCTTCGTCGATCAATTCTGGAATGCCGCCTATGCGGCTTCCGAGTACGGGCGTACCCAAACATTGGGCCTCTATTATGGACAGCGGGTTGTTTTCGTACCACTCCGAAGGAACGACGCAAAAACGTGCCTTACCGGCTATTTCTTTGATTTCGGGCCAGCGTTTGTAGCCTAGAAGTTCAATGCCGCTTCCGGCCACGGCGTCTCGCAGCGTCTCTTCGAGCGGACCACTGCCGATTATTTTTAATTTATAGGGGAGTTGCTTCGCCGCATGGATCAGGGTTTGAATGCCTTTTTCATATCCCAGACGGCCGACATAACAGTAATAATCCTCCTTGTCGTAATTCTCTTTTCGGGTCCTGTCCGTATCGGTGAAATTGCAGAGCCTGTTGATTTTGGTTCTGTCGAAACCGCCCTGAATCATTTTATCCGCCATAAACCGGCTGGGGCAGATAAATGCGTCGGTAACTGTTTCAAGACGAGTGCGGGACCATTTTTTTGCTTCTCTATATGCCAGAAAACTTGCCAGAGCGGAGTTTTTCATGCATTTGTGATCCCGGACCTTTTGTTTGTCTGTGAAGCACTCTTCGCAGATTTGTTGTCCGTTGCGCAAGCAGTCATAGCGCGGACAAAGCAGTTTGTAATCATGCAGGGTCCATACCACCTTGACGCCTTGCTTATGAGCGATTTCGGCAATAACGGGGGAGAGTTGGGTGTGAATGTTGTTGAGGTGAAGAATATCCGGCCGGAAATCCTTTAGCAGCCGAATAAATTTCGTTTTGACTTCTTTGGTGCCGAACGGACGCAGCAGGGCTTCGAACATACCCGGACCGGGTGTAAATCTGACTTCACTTGGGAAATATTTATTCCACGGCGTTTCTAAATTTTCCGGATGCTGCATGGAAAAGATGGCTACATCGTGCCCTTTCTGTTTCAAGAGTTCCTCCAGATTGATCGTACAGACACAATCTCCGCCCCGGGGATAATAGAATTTATTGGACAGTATGATTTTCATTATTTCATAGGTTATTTTGCAGGAGCATTTCCGGTCTTTATGGAAGGCGTTGTGATAAAGAATCTAGAACAATCGGAGAGCTTGTTTTATGTTATACGGATTATCGGACAATGTTTGCAAACAAAGGCTTGTCAGTATCCGCAAGGCATAAGCGGCAATACAGATTATTGAAAATATTACGATTGTGTTCAGTGGAAATACAGCGTTGAATTTATCGGTTATGAGATCGAACTGTACGATATATATTTCCAGTGTCAGGGACGAAAGATATAAAACGGAATTATGAATTATTTTCAATGAATTTTTTTTGGGGATGCTGATGTGTGACACCGCTTTGAATAGATAGTAGAGAAATCCAATCAGAGGAAGCAGTCCGGCAATCTGCATGTAATAGTATTTCCCGCCATATCCTTTTCCGAGAAATAATAGGATGAAATAGAGTCCGAATGATACTGTCGCCAACACCCAATCTGTTTTCAAACTGCGGCATTTTACTGCGGACGCTCTATCTTTTATTATCGCGCCAAAGACGAAAATGGCGAAATTATATACATAATGGAAGTGTGTGTGAAAAACACTCCCCCCCCCTTGGCGTTTGGAAGAAAAAATAGACTGAGGAAATGACAAGAGAAAGTATAAATAGCTGATTCAAATTGATATTTCGTTTGACTGCCGGATAAATAATCGCATAATATATCAGGATACATTGGACAAACCAATAATCATCTGCGAGAATTAATGCTTTCCATGTTATGGCTTTTCCGAAAATGATCGATGCGCATATGCACCAGACAAATACGGTCGGTAAGATTCGTTTTATTTTATGTTTATACCAATTCCATCCATTTGTGCTTTTGCGAATACTTTCGATGGATAGATACCCCGATACGAAGAAAAACAATGCGTTCCCATGTACGCCTAATGTTGCCAAAGATGGCAGAATGTCCTGATAAAGGGGCCTGAAGTGGGAGTTCGTTATGAAAATGATGGCAATGCCCTTGAGTAAATCGATTGCGTAATTTCGGGATGACATAGGTATCATGCTTTTTGACTGATTTGTCCGTATATCCGGTTAAAACACGCTATGCGGTTGCTCCACATGAACTTTTCGGAACATTTCAGGACGCCTTCCGACAGAATTGCGATGCGTTCGGGATTCATTATGCAGGATTCTATTTCTGCGGCTATGGCCATTGTAACCTGTTCGTAAGTGTGTATCGGAATCTTTATTCCGCATTTTTCGCATATGACTCCGCTCATGCCGCAATGGTCCAGCGATAAGGTGGGAACTCCATTGGCCATAGCCTCCCATAATACCGTCGTGGTAGCTTCGCCCAGCGATGTGATGATATGCAGATGCGAATGAGCGAAAATCTCCTGAACTTGCGTCCGGGGTATTTTTCCATGCCATACGATTCGAGAAGCGATGCCGTAATTTTGGGCGGTCTCTTCCATTTTGGAGCGCAGGCGGCCTGCGCCTGCGACATGCAATTCCCAATTTGTCCGGCGGATTGTTTTCAAGGCATCCAATAAGATAATCAGCGCTTTCCGTTCGCAGAGTTCTCCGGCCCAGATTAGTCTTAGTGGTTCGGAATTTGATTTGCTAACCGGGGTTCGGGCGAGCATCGAAGTAATACCGTTTTCAGGCAGATATATGCTTTCGGTTTGATAATATTTTTGCAGATTTCTTTTTGTATTCGGCGTCGCGGCAAAAATGAAATCGCTTTGGCTGACCGCACGTCTTACGCGCGGCGAGAAAACGAACATTGCATTATGGATAACAAGGCGTACGATTGCATTTATCTTTCCTTTCGGGGACAGCGCTTTAAATAATGCTGCCGGGCGGTTTTCTACGCCCTGCATGGGGCCCCATACATAAGGACGCGGCAGTTTCCACAAAAAGCCGGGTTCCTTAAAACCGATCGGATTTAGGAAATGGATTATATCTACATTTTCCTGTGCAAGAAGCTTGGCGGCAGCAGTGGCAGCCCGCTTATGCCATTTGCGGTAATTCAGGTTGTATTTTATATCGTCTATAAACCCGTGGCCGGTTATTTCCGTGTAGGCAATGTTTTGAAACCGTACATGAGGCATCGTATTGGTGCGGAGGTAGAGTTCTATTTCATCCTTCCCTTTGCCATAGAGTACTATCAGCCGGTTTGTGTGTTGCATATTCGCCACATAGTTCCAACTGACCGAAGCTTCCGAACCCCGGTACGGCGAGATGTCGTATGTCACCAACAGAATCGTTCTCATTTGTTTCGGTATATTTCCAGAAAAGTACGGGCGATGTGTGTATTGGTTAAATTATCCCGATATGCGATGCAATTTTGCACGAAGACCGGATTTTCATCGATGATTTTCTTCAAATCGTATTCATTCCAATGATCTTTTACGATGCCCAGCCTATTGGCTCGGATATATCCGGCTGAGGCCGGCTGTGTGTTGGTGAGGATCGGCGTTCCGGAAACGACGGCTTCGGGAATGGAAACCATGTTCAGATCCTGACGGGTATTTACGAGAAAGCAATAAGATGTTTTTATATACTGATTCAATTCCGTTTGCGGAAGGAACCCCAGAAACTCCACCTTTTCGCGCACTCCCAACTCTGCCGCCAGACTTTCGAGCATGGGGCGTTGATCGCCTCTGCCGGCGATCAACAGACGAATATCTTCATAGCCCTCCATCTGTGTGAATGCGGAAAAGACTCGGATTATGCCGTTTATGTTTTTCCGGGCGATCAATTGGGATGAACTGATGATCGTCCGTGTTTTTTCGCTGCTGAAGGTAAACTTATCGACGTTTATCCCGTGGTCCAATACCGTATCCGTAACATTGTGCAGGTAGGATTTGGTGAAATCGCAGGCGCGCTTCGATCTGGGAATAATCTGACGGACTTTTCTCAGGAACAGCGGGGCGATCATTCGGTACCAGATTTTTGACGGCAGCTGATGGAATTTTTTTTGGTGTGCGGTTTGCTCCTGCCATATCAGTGTTTTGCGGGGGCATAGTATCGCGGCAAACAGCGATTGGAAAGAGAATACTTCGCTGGATATGACCAGATCGAAGTTCGCTTGCTCTCTTTTTATGAATCGGTATAATTCCGATGAAAAGGGTAGTATGCTGGGAGCGAAGATGCGGGGGATGTCGGAAGAAAAGAATCTTACCGTGAAATCATAGGTTTCGGGACTCTGGGGTTTGTATTCTTCAGAAGCGGCGAGAGTGACGGTATGTCCCGTGTTGACGAATCCCAGACACATGCCGTATATCATCGTGTCTTTGATTGAAGATACGACCGGTATGGTATTGTTGTCTGCTGTATAAAGTATTTGATTCAGTATCAGGATACGCATAGCTTATCGTTTTATCCGTCCGTAATACTTGACGAAAATTTCCTTGGGCGTTTTTTTCGTCAGAAGGGCCGCCGCAACATTGCGGTTCGCTTTTGATATTATACTTGCATTATCGCCGGAAGTCTTGCTCTTCAGCCGGTATTTCAGACTTCTCAGCGAGGCCATTATGCAGGTGAAACAGGTTAAAAGGATGTATGATACGGAGGATGACCCGGCCAGAAACCGGATCGTGCCTTTTTCGCCTGCGGGCATCGTTGCCGTTTGGATCTGCGATATGTGTTTTCCGCCGCTGGCTCCTTCGAAATGGATCACTTCGGCCGAGGCGTTTACATAACAGAAATAACCGAGTTTGTTGAGGACGGTCGATAGTGCTATATCCTCCGGACAGAAGAAATAATATTCATCGAAAAATCCTAACTGTTCGAATAACTGCGTTTTGATCATGAATGCGGCTCCGGAGATATTGTAGGTTTTGAAAATGCCGGTTTGGTTCGTGTAGGGACTCTTGCCTGTTTTTTCGTGCCACAAGCCTAATTGGGACATAATGTAGGTCTTCCAGTTTATTTCCGGCCGGCCGCAGTATTGAAGCGAACGGTCTGCGTATAATAGTTGTGGGCTTACGACGGCTGTTTCCTGAGGAAGCCGGTCGAAAGAGGTTGCAAGACTGGTTATTACATCCGATTCTATTTTCGTGTCGTCATTCAACACAAAACAGTATTTCCCGGCAGCTTTCCGCAGGGCCAGATTGTTGTTGGCAGAGAATCCGCGGATCTCATTGCTTTCGATGATTTGCACCCATGGATAATTTTGCACAAGGCGTTGCAGGTTGTCCGGAGAGAACAGATATGCGACGACAAAGACCTCATAAGAGGTTGAGGTGTGTGTGCGGATACTTTCCAGACATCCGCTTAACATCTCATAATTGTTCATGCTGACTATAATGACTGAAACTTCCATTGTTTCGTCTGTTTATGCGTGGTTGGCTGCGATCTATTTTATAGATCAGAATATATACCAGATAGAAAAAATAGAGATGCATGCCCGGTGTTGACGATGCGGTCGAGGCTGCAATGAAGGCCAGCGGGAGAAAGAACAGGCATTTCCCCCTCGACCGCCAGCCGAGCCGGCACAGGGTGAAGATAAAAATGCAGTAGGTGATTATCCCCAATATGCCTCGTTCGACCATAATCCACAGCCAGATGCTTTCCATACCAAGAAGCCGGCCTACCAGTATCCGGTCGTGGTAATACAGCGTCGCTTTCTGCCCCAATCCCCATAGGGGACTTTTCGACATGAGAATATAGGCGGCTTCGAATTGATCCAGACGCATTTCTATGCTGCTGCCCCGTATTTCGGTTTTCTCCGGGGCTATAACCGACAAGATCAATTTTTCGATAAAATCCGTGTACGGCATCAGGATGATTATACCGATTGCTGCGATTGCCAGTAGGCGTACGGACTGTTTGTTTTTCAGATTTATCAGCGGCAGAATGGCTATGGCTAAAAATACCAGCGGCGTTCGGCTGTTGGATAGCAAGGAGGCTATGAACGCCATAATTCCGATCAGCAGCATCGTTTGCAGTTGGAACTTGCTGAAATATGCTTTGTAATATACGTATCCGTACAGACAAAGGCAAAATATCAATCCGAAATTGATGCTTCCGCCAATCGGATGCAGGAAGAACGATTGAATGCGGCTGCCTCGTTCGTCATCCAGATACTGCCAGTCGGTTGCTCTGGGACCTGCAAGATCTATTTCATAATCCATCACCGGGTTGAACCCTAAGAATAGTTCGACAAATGCGTATATGCAGATTAATAAAAAGGCTCCTAACAGGAGATTGACGATTTTTATGATATCTTCTTTCCCCGAAATTAATTTCCAGCACAGGTATACGCAGATGAAATCGCAGAAAAAGATGGATAGTAACGAAGGAAAGGTATTCTGGATTCCGGCTATTGAAATAACACTCGATACTACGTAGGATAACAATACCCAAATGAACGCTTTGTTGAATGGCAGAGGAACTGTTGTAATTATCCGGCTGTATCTTTTTCGTTTAACCACATATAACAGGGCAAAGAAAATCGACATAAAGACTTCCAGCGTCAATAACGGAACGCCCGGAAGGTTTATCAGGTTTATATTGTTGTTCAGAAATAATCTGAATGCCAGAAAAAGGAAGAAAGCCTGCTTGTAATTCTTAAAAGAATATAGAACCAGCAGTGCGGCAATAAGTAAAAACGGATTCATACAGCGGCTATTTTATAATTCGGGCCGGAATCCCTACTGCAATAGAGTATGGGGGGACATCTTTTGTAACCACGGCATTCGCGCCGATGATGGCTCCGTCGCCGACTGTAACGCCTGCCAGAATAGCTGCTTTCTCCCCGATCCACACATTGTCTCCGATGACGACTTTTCCTTTGGAATAAATGGGCCGGGCGTTAGGTGTGATGGCCCGGATTGTTTTATCATTGGGGTCGCCATGCGAATTATCCGAAATGAGTATGCTTTTTCCCGCACGAACGTTTTTTCCGATCCGTATCGAATTGACTGCAGTGATATGCATATCGGAACCGAACATGCAACCGTTTCCGATCGATATCTTTACCGAGGTCTTGTATTGCGGCGTTTCGTGGGCTGTGATAGCAGAATTGCGCCCTATAATGCAATGTTCTCCGATTTCAATGTATTTCCGTCCATTGACTAAATACAATCCCGGTTCTATCTTGGTATGAAGCCCGATTTTCCGGAAATTGCATGCGATCCATGCTGTATACAGCCATGCGTAATACCGGCTGAACCTTTGTGAAAGGGAATACGGCCATACATGGTGAATTAGGTGCCCGAATGCACGTATGAATTTATAAATCATCTTTTATTCCGTGAGTTTGAATTTTTTTTCAAATATCCGTATAGAGTTTCCTGACCTCCTGCCGTTTCATGAAAAGATACCCGGTAATTCAGTTTGAAGAGTGTCGTTTTCTGCTGTATGCGATTGAATGTTTCCGCGTTATACGGTTTGTTCATATCGAAAATCAATTGATGCAGATATGGGGACGTACAAGGTGTTTTGTCTACGCTTTGTCGGAAAGAACCGTTTCTTCTGTAGACCAGATCGAAAATGTAATCGATCAAAAAATAGTCGATCATTTTGCCGTGTTCCCGAATGTATGCAAGAAATATCGTTTTTATAATGCCGAATGCCGGATTATTGGGTGCCGATGCGAGAAAGAATGTAGCCCATCTGTATTCGGATATGGTCGTGTGGCCGCCGTCTGCAATTTTTATCGAGTGGAAATAGTCCGAGGTGTCAACCCGCACCGGGGCCGTAAGCAATAACGTGCTATCCATCCAAATACCCCCCCCCTGAATAACAGGCAAATGCGTAATATGTCGGAAAAATGGGTGTATGAAAGTTCTCCGCGATTCAATCGGTCGTAGACGTAATCGGGCAAGGTGATGTAGGACGCGATATTGTCTTTGGTCAATAGACGGACAGGCCGGTCGTGGGTATTTGCGACAATGCTGTTATAACAAATTTTTACTACTTCGGGCATTGCGGCTTCTCCTTGATACCAGAAGACCCATACCGGCCCTTTTTCCTGCGTCTGTTCTAACGGGGGAAATGTCGCCGGAACGAAATCTCCATAGTGTTTGTCCATCCATCGGCGGATTGAATCCATTTTCCGGATTTCAAAAAAACGACACTCCCTGAAATGGAAGCAGAAAAAATCCCGGATCAGCTGGATGAATAACGATCCGATTGTATCTGTTCGCAAAAATGAACGTAATCGTATGATATTGACGAGTTTGGATCCGTATAGACGAATTATGTGATACATGTCGGCCTTTATTTATTGTGTCCGGGCGACGGTAGCCGGGATGTATGGTGCTGCGATAGGATTGTCCGGTATATCTCGGTCAATGTGTTTTTGATAGTATCCGGATTATGGCGTGCTCCGGCTGTCTGCCGTTCATTGTCACTCAGACGGTTCATCAATTCGGTGTTACGGCTTAATTTGATGATTTCCATAGCTAAGGTGTGGGGTTCGTTCGAGGGAACTAAAATACCCGTTTCCTTATTTTTGACGAGTGAGGGGATGCCGCCTACATAGGTCGTAATGACCGGAATGCCGATTATTTGGGCTTCGCATATTGAATTCGGGGAGTTGTCCATATAGGACGTATGTATATAAATATCTGCTTCCGCGAGTTGAATAGCGAGATTTTCGGCCGATAATGTTCCGAGAAATTTTATATTTACCGTTTCATGGCTGATGCCTTCATTGCTCTCGAAAAACGGAAAAAGTTCGGTGGGACCGGCAATATGCCATTCGAAGTCGATATGAGTGTGTCCTTTGAGCAGGCGTGCTGTCTTTAATAAGAGATCCATTCCTTTGACCATACTGCACGAGCCGACGCTGAGCAGCCGAAGTTTCTTCCTCCTTTGCAGGGACCATGTTTTTTCAGGGGCGAGAAAAATCGGACGCAATGCTTCGTTGCAGTGATAATATTGCGAGTCGGGGGCGTACAGACGTGTAATATTGTAATCCCATTCCGTTCGTCCCATAACATAACGGCAATGTTTTAGAATCTCTATTTCGCGCGCTGTCTGATAGTTGTCGTTTTTATTCCACACCAACCATTTTTTCAGGAGTACGATCGGACTGAAATGCGAATTTCTCCATTGGGTGAAGAAGTTGTAGCCCGGAGGAAATGCTGCATTCGCATAGGGAGGCAGGCTTCCCTGCATATGGATGACGACCGGGATATTTGTGTATTTTTCGACAAGTCCGAAACACCATTCCGAACCGAAAACATGGATGATGTCCGGTTGAAAATCCTCGATAATATTCAGGCAATATGCAAGAATTGCCTTGTCTTTTGCGGCGACGTATGTTTTTTGTCGTAGTCCGGCATTGACGTTAATCGGATAATAACATACGTCGTCTATTTCCTTTTTGAATATTCGATCGGAATGTTCGAAAGCGATTCCCAAACGAATATCGGGTGCAGAGCGGACTATCTGTTCCAAGGATGCTATCCAGCCGCCTCCGTTGTGTCCTTTGTTGAGTGTTTCGTAAAGGGATGGCGTTACGGCAAACCAAAGTACTTTCATATTGTCGCTGTTTTGTCTGGTTGGACATTCCGGGTCAGATAGCGTTTGCTGAACCCGATTTTTTCGGACAGCAGTCCGTCTATGCGATCCCAGTCGGGGGCTGGCAGTGTGGTTGCCAACCGGTTTTGTTCCGGATTGAATCTGTTTATTAGCCCCAGCCCGTTCAGAAAGTCCTGCATGCGGGAGTGGTTCTTTCTTCCCCGTAGGGGATATGTCAGGAACGGTTTGTGAAAAATGACGGAAAAAGCCGTTGCATGAAACGAATTCGAAAGGACGAATTCCGCATTTTTGATCCAAGCAAGGAATTCCAGCGGTCCGGCATCCGAAATATTCCGATCCGCATAAGTCAATGGTGCGAAGTCGTTCAGCGAATATATCCTGACGCCGAGTCGTCGGGCTGTTTGCTGTGCATGTTCTCTGATGGTCGGGTCGTTTGTGAAATCGTATACGAGAACGTATTTTTCCTGCGGCGTTACGCTGGCCGAAAATTCTTCCCAGCGTTGCCTGTCCAGCAGAAAGACCGGGTCTTCCACCTGTTCCGCTTTTTTACCGGCGGCAAGATGCGCGACTATTTTTACGCCGGTCCGTTCCCGCACCGATATTGCATCGAAACGCCGGAGGTTTTCCGTGACAAAATCCCTGTATGCCGAATCTATTTCCGATACTGCGAAACTTGCCGCATAGGAGATGCGGCGTGTATTTTTATTTCCGAAATCGAGATAGAAAGCGGCATCTTTTCCGTTTTCGCAGGACGTGTTCCAAATTTGATCGCTTCCGGCAATATATAAATCCGCCGCCGGCGGGACGCTCCTTAGCCCTTGGACCGAGGTGTAGGTTTTCTTCGAGAGTGTCAGGTATTTCCGTTTGAATTCATCGAATTTATGCTTCCGGCCGATCGTGGCGTATATTTTTCGGTTTTTCAGCAAGAAGTAAAGGCATTGTATCCAGATGAAATCTTTGTAGGGAAACAGTCTCGATTCTGCGGGGATATGACGCCAATTGTACCGACCGGTCAGATAATATGGTTTGTAGTCGATGATTTCGGCGTCGTGGCCCTGTTCCAGCAGATACTGCTGCAGTGCGTATGCCTGCAGGCTGGCGCCGTAATTATAGACGTCATGACAGGTGATCGTGGCTATTTTCATTTTGTCATGCGTTTTATCAGTTTCTGTATTGCCGCTATCGGATGACGGGCGTGATTTGCTATCCGCGTTAATTGTTCACGACGGGTTACGTAGCGCTCTATTTGCCTGAGCGAAATTTTCGGGTTTCGAAGCAGCGACATGATGTGTTCATAATTGCCGGGTTGCCGGGCGTTCTCCCGCATTTGTCCCTCCGCTGCCGTTTCGAATGGAATCTCCGATATATGGCAGCCTTGCAATATTTCGACGATATTTTGGCCTCGGTCCGTGAACGGGATCAATGCACTGACCCCCTGTTCGTCGTGCTGGTAGCGTGAACCCCAGAGGTCGCCGACCCGCAAGTCTGCGGCTGAGTTGTCGAGTTTATATTTGCACCGTTTGTAACACGAGGAATTTAGACAGAGGTCATTTAGAAATACTTTCAAAAATATATCACCATCTGATAATGACGAAAAGCAGTGCTTTGTTCCGGCTGATGTCGTGTACTTATAACTTATTGCATAGGAATCGTGCCAGCCCCGCCGTTTGCTTCGCCATTTGATGTCGGTGAGTTTTGCGTTTTCGCCGATTGTGCGCAGGTATTTTCGCCATAGGAGCATTGAAGGGACGCCGTGGCAAAAGAAATCTATAAGGATAAAATTCGGTTCAGCTTTGGTTCGTCGAATATAACGTCGGAAAGATGCGATTTGACACGGGGTTCCGATTACCACGTGTTTGCTGCGAATATCTATTTCCGCGAACCCGTCGACAGTGTTGCTCTGAAGATATTTGCTGCCTGAGGAAGCTTTGAGTTCTTCCTCGTTGCGGGCGATATAGTGTTCTGGAATTTGTTTCGCATAATTATAGCGTACTCCGCATATCTTATAGCCGCGTGGCAGCATCTGCCGGCCGATTTCGAAGGCTATTCCCCCGGAGGACGAGTCCATGCGAATTTCATTGTCTAAACTCCATGCGGCGTAACTCACTGGTCGACGGCCGGCAGTCTCGTCTTTTGAAATAAAGGCGCATACTTCGATGCAGGCGGAACATTTTATACATTGGTCTGCCGGCTCGATGCGCGGTTCGTAAAATCCATTCTGATTCAGCCTCAAAGTGATGATTTGTTTCGGGCAGGCCTTGGCGCAAACGCCGCATCCGAAACAATCATGTATATCCGCAATGTTGATCATGTCTTTATACAGAACATTTCTGTTTGATTCTGGCTATTATCTTTTTCTGGACGAAAATTCTTTCCTGAAACGACAAGCCCACGTAGTAGATGACGATCAGAGTCGTGACTGCACACACACCCGAAACCACAAATAACCGTAGGATGCCTGCGTTCATCAGGCGGGTTACTATCATGGGGCAAATCGCGGCGAGAACAGCAACAGAACAGACGTTCAGCAGAACTTGGGTGAAGAACGATTTCATGGATATCTCTACCTGCCGGTGCAGAAACCAGAGCCGGGCGAACAGGCATCCCAAAGAGAGGCAAATGGCGACGTACATTGTCGTTTCAGGCGCATGTCCCCGGTCCAATAACAAGTAGGAGATCGGGAAGTTGAGTATCTGGATAGTTCCGACGACAAGCTGGTAATTCCGGATGTTTCCGGTTGCTTGTAAGGCCGTGATTTGTGTGCCGGAGAGGGCCTCGCACATGGCGAATATCAAAACCAATCGAACGAATACCGCAGTATATTCGGGAACGTTCTTCAGCCATAATGTCAGAATGGTATTCGTTTCGATTATGATGGGCAGTGATAACAGCAACAGCAGGTAGAATGAAAAACGGGCGCCGTTCCTTATCAGCGCAAGCATGTATGGATAGTTGCCCGAAGCATAGCTTTTGGTGATTTGCGGGTTGATTGCGGTCATGAAATTGGCAGCGAATCCGTTTACGGCGATATTTACCTGAAATGCAATTGCGCGCGCGGCATTGATGACCGGACCGCAAAACAGATTTATTACGATATTGACACCCTGATCCCGCAATACGCCGGCAAGAGACCCGATGAAGTTCCATCCTGCAAATCCCGTCATCTCTTTCAAAAGGGTTTTGTCGAACGTAAAATGGTATGTGCACTCCTTGAAATTTCGTTTGCAGTAAAAACCGTATGTGATTCGGATAATGCAGGCTACGGCTAATAACAGGATGCCGTATAATTTCAGTTTGTCGAATGCGAAAATGGTGAGTATATAAACGATTAGCAGCTTGAGTACGACTTCGATGATGCTGATATAGGCAAAAGCCTGCATGCGTTCGTGAGCGATAATCGCCGCATTGTACGGGATGCTGACCAGATTTACCATGAATGTGAGTATGGAGCACTGAAGCACCCAATTGGCCGCTCCGATACGGCTTTCGGGCAGATTCATTTTTTCATTCAGGAACCAGATGCCACCAATTTCCGCCAATATGAAAATCAAGACTGCCAATCCTATCTGGATCGTTACTGATGATGAAAATACCGATTTGAGTTTTTCGATATTGCCCTGTCCCAGTTCGAATGTTATATATCTGCTTATAGCCGCAGATAATCCGCCGGAAATAACGGAGAACATTGCGACCACTCCGCCGATGACATTGTAGATGCCGAAATCTTCGACCCCCAGTGTATTCAGTACTACACGGCTGGTATACAAACTTACGGCCATCATAAATATCATCCGCAAATACAACAGAAGCGTATTTTTCGCAATGCGTTTGTTATTTTCCGATGATGTTTGTGCTGTCATTCCGGGCCTTCGATTATCACTTGCAGGGGTTGTCTTTCAACCGGATGGTTGGATGCCGTCTAATTTTTATACATACTCTGATAGTATTTTTCATACTCGCCGGAAGTAATGTCGTCCATCCATTTTTGGTTCTGGAGGTACCAGCGGACGGTCTTTTCGATCCCCTCTTCGAACTGCAGGCTGGGCTGCCAGCCCAGCTCGTCTTTGAGTTTGCGCGAGTCGATGGCGTATCTCAGGTCGTGACCCGCGCGGTCGGCAACATGGGTGATCAGCTTTTCCGAAGCACCTTCGGGATTGCCCAGCAGCCGGTCCACGGTTTTGACGATCACCCGTATCAGGTCGATGTTCTTCCATTCGTTGAAACCACCGATGTTGTACGTGTCGGCGACCTTGCCCTTGTGGAAGATCACGTCGATGGCCCGTGCGTGGTCCTCGACGTAGAGCCAGTCGCGGACGTTCTCCCCACGGCCGTACACCGGAAGCGGCCTTCCGCGGCGGATGTTGTTGATGAACAACGGAATCAGCTTCTCCGGAAACTGGTAAGGACCGTAGTTGTTCGAGCAGTTCGTCACCAGCGTCGGCATGCCGTACGTGTCGTGGTAGGCCCGCACGAAGTGGTCCGACGAAGCCTTCGACGCCGAGTAGGGGCTGTGCGGGTCGTACTTCGTCTCCTCGGTGAAGAACTCCTCCCCGAAAGGACCGCCGCCGCTCTCGCAGCCCGCAGGGTCCCCCGCGGGGCGGGTCAGCTCCAGCGCCCCGTACACCTCGTCGGTCGAGATGTGGTAGAACAGCTTGCCTGCCCAGTCACCGTTCCAGTACTCCCGCGCAGCTTCGAGCAGCGACAGCGTGCCCATGACGTTCGTACGCGCGAAGGTGAACGGATCCCTGATCGAGCGGTCCACGTGGCTCTCGGCTGCGAGGTGGATCACCCCGTCGATGCCGTACTGCCGGAACAGTTCACGCATCGCCTCGAAGTCGCAGATGTCGCCCCTGACGAAAGTGTAGTTCGGCCGCTCCTCGATGTCCCGCAGGTTGGCGAGGTTGCCCGCATAGGTCAGCTTGTCGAGGTTGACGATCCGGTAATCGGGGTATTTGGTCACGAAAAGACGGACCACATGCGAGCCGATGAAGCCCGCGCCGCCCGTGATGAGGATAGTGCGCTGCATATTCATATATCTCTTAATTTATTAACAATCGATTCAATAACCTTTTCAGGAGCAACATATTCTCTGTAATATGCTTTTGCATTCTCTTCTAAAGAAGTTCTCAATGCGTGATCTTCAATTAATAAATCGACAGCTTTATACAATTCTTCTTTTGAATTAATAATATAAATATTTTGTCTATGTATCAATGGATATGGAAGTTCATTGGTTATCGGTGTCGATATAATGGCCTTCCCCATGGCAAGAAATTCACCAAGTTTCCACCCATGGCAATCCCAACAAGACGGGGTATTAAAGACTATCAGTGATTTTTTTGTATTGTCTATATAAGCTGAAATGGGAATATGTCCTTTCAATCGTAATCTTTCATATACCTCTCCTTGTCTGTTCTTATCTTTTATTAGAAATCCACCTTCAAACAAAATCTTGGGATGATTATGGCAATATAACATATACTCCGATCTAAACACATTCGTCGAAGCAACACAATTTTCATGACTCCACAATGTCGAGATGAAAAATATGTAATCCTGATTTGAGCGCTTACAAGACGCCTCATATTGCTCTAACTTTTGGCGCCGAAAATATAAATAAATGTAATTTGCTATAAACGTTTTTAAGGACATCATCGTCTTACCTCCGCACAAACTCTTCTGTCCGAATACAAGATATGAATTTCTTATGGTATGAAAGATCGTCTGGGGTAGATTATATATTTTCACAGCAAAGGACGGCGGAATAGACAGTAATTTGGTTCTCGGTTCCGGAACAACTGTAAATTCTTTATTATAATTTATTTTTGCATATACATGACTCCAATAGTAGGCATTAAGCAATATATCCCGACCGTCTCTAAAATCAATTGCCACCTTTTTTATACTCCCGAGTTCATCAATTATCACGAACAACATTAATGCATCGTTCCGATGATTGTAATGCGACATATCGACATCGCGAAAAAATTTATTAGAAAACCGCACATTTGATTTCCCAAAATATTCATATAATCCGTATAAATAATACGAAGAATATGTTATTATACATCTGGGATCAACGTATACCTTCATATCGTATTTTTATCAATTTCACCAATAATGCGCCAAACCTACAATTTTCATTGCACAAATCCGAAAAACACCTTATTTATACTCAATCGTATCGTTTTCCGGATCCCGATAAATACCGGCTTTTATAAACACAGCTGGCTGTCCTGCGATCAAGCAGTGCTTAGGATATGCAGAATAATCTTTTATTAATAGCGAGCCAGCCCCTACAATGCAAAAGTCTGGTGTATGGGTATTTTTCAAAGTCATACACTTCATCGCAAACCAGTTATTATTGCCGATTTTAATCGGAGCATATCCTCGTGATTTTTCTCCATCCATCTTTACACAAGCATGAAAGTCTGTATCACAGAATAGATTATCCCAACCAATCAGTACATCCTGCCCAAAAGATATGGCATGATAGCAAACAAGTTTCAATGTCGTGGTCGCATTAAAATTATGCCCGATATTTAAAGTGCTGGATGCACCCGTCGATATATATGAATTATTGCCAATAATACATTTCCCTTGAAAGCGAATAGTTCCTCTGTGTTCCCAAGAAATACCCGCATTAGGATAGATGGATACAATAGGAACGCCTAAACAGATCATACCCGATTTAATCGGAGCGTCAATTTGCACTTTCCCCTTACATTTTTTCAGTTTTGGTTTATAGAGTATAATCGGAAGTTTCACTGCTTGTCTGTATGGCAGATAATGAAAGTTAAACCAAATTGTTTTAGGCAAATAGGGAAGATACTTCAGATATCTTTTAATTTTGGAGGGGGGGGGGCAACTGCATATCGGGAGGAAGTTATCTTAATTTTTCAAGGCAATACTTCATTGCCTCCCTCCAGTGGGGAATGTCCATCTGGAAGGTGGTCTTGATTTTGGTTTTGTCCAGCACCGAGTAGGCCGGGCGCTGGGCCTTGGTCGGAAATTCCGACGTGTGGCAGGGGATGATGCGGCATGAGTCGTGACCCGCGGCCGCGGCGATCTCCGTCGCGAAGTCGTACCACGAGCAGACGCCCTCGTCGGTGAAGTGGTACACGCCCTCGTTGCCCGCGTAGCGTTCCGACTCGATGATCGAGAAGATCGCAAGCGCCAAGTCCCCGGCGTAGGTCGGAGTGCCGATCTGGTCGAAGACCACCTGCAGCGTATCCCGCTCCGAAGTCAGACGCAGCATCGTCTTCAGGAAGTTGTGTCCGTACTCCGAATAGAGCCACGCCGTGCGGAAGATCAGATACCGGCACCCGGATGCCATGACGGCGCGTTCGCCCGCAAGCTTCGTACGCCCGTAGGCTCCCAGCGGCGAGGGAGCCGTATCCTCCCTGTAGGGCGTATGGGCCGTGCCGTCGAAGACGTAGTCCGTCGAGACGTGGAACAGCGTCGCGCCCGTCGCCTTGGCCGCCGCCGCGAGGTTGCCCGCAGCCTTGTGGTTCAGCAGGTCCGCACGCGGTTCGTCCTCCTCGGCCCGCTCCACGTCGGTGTAGGCCGCGCAGTTTACGATAACGTCGATGCGCCGCTCCTCGACCGTTCGCAGGACGGCAGCCGCATCGG